>TARA_B110000208_G_scaffold71599_1_pt1 | contig 20585 bp, 13 predicted proteins | sample TARA_B110000208 | Tara Oceans TARA_B110000208 (sample SAMEA4397426) | marine metagenome | biome: Polar Biome; feature: [SRF] surface water layer (ENVO:00010504); material: water (ENVO:00002006), including particulate matter (ENVO:01000060) such as... | depth 5 m
ATGCTGTTGCCATTCCGGTGTTAAGTTGATCTTGGGTTACACCTGTACTGTCTCCTGTAATGTCAATTGAACCTTTTACTTTTAAAGATGTACCATCCCAGTATATGTAGTTATTCCCTGTTGTAGGGTCACCTACCCTAAATTTACCCAGGCCGTCCATATATATACCTTCACCAGCTGTTTCTGTTATACCAGATGCTGCGGCTCCCATTGTAATGCTTCCGCTATTCAATGAACTAGATACAACCATATTAGCTGTGTCTAAAGAAAATGTCTGTGTTTGTATTGTTAGATTGCCGTCTGTAAAGTTATCTAAAGCTATAAAATTATTTGCTCCTCCTACTTTCCAAGCTCCATCTGTATACCAGTAGTTGTTATTGTTAACAAGAATTCCATCATTAGTTCCAGATACATCTCTACCAATAGATATCTTCTGTCCTGTTTCTAACCCTCCTTGTACAGTTGCTACATGTAGTATTCCTGCAATTGATCCAGTCTCTGCTGTAATTGCTCCTCTAAAGAATCCGTTTTCTGTATATAGTCCAAAACCTGGTTCATCGTTACCGTATAGGTATCCTGATGATAGTCCTGATAAGTCTCCTAATCTAGATTTTAACTGTAAATCGTAAACCCCTGATCCGGTTCTTTCTACAATATCCATGTAAGGAGTAGAAACGTCTCTTGGATTAGCATTCATTAATATATACCCTGATGATATATCTTTTGCTTCGTTGTAAACTCCAGTAGAAACTAAAACTTGACCTTCTGTATATGGTCGTGCTGTACTAACTAATCCGGAAAGAAATTCTTTATCTGTATCTATTTTATATACTGTAGTGCCATTTGGATGAGAGTCTGCTACTGTATCGTGGTAATCTCTTAACACAGTTATAGTTGAACCTGCTATTGCAGTTACCTTAAATCTCTCTTCTCCTATTTTAAGAATATCCTGGTTATTAATATCAGTTGTTGAAGAAACTGTTAAGGTATTTATTACGTCATCTATATCTACAGTAGTTGTTGCGATAGAAGCTGATACAGCTACTACTCCACCAAACGATCTTTCTACGTAAAGTTCCCCTGCTAACCCATCTGGGTCGATTGATCCTGTATTGTATACAAGTGTGTCATCTTCTGAATATCTTTTAGAACCTGATACGTATAAGTATTCAACTGAGAATCCTAGAGAGTCTACTGCTTTTACTTTTAAAATCTCTCCTTCTTCAAATCCCGATACGTTTGCTACGGAAAAGGTTACTGCATTTTCAGTAACAGTTGATTGTCCAGCAATTATATTACCGTCTGCATCTCTTAAAGCTTGTATAGTAGTACCGTTAGATACCATTAGCTGTCCACCTACTACGTTAACTGTTTCTTTTTCAAATACAGTAGTTTTCAGTGTACCTCGTATTCTCATGTTTTCGAATTCAGCTGAGCCGTTTCCTGCTGTATCAATTCTCCAACCTTTAAGATTAGTAGCGAAGTTAGATGATTCTAATTTACCACTTGAGTGTATAATTAAACCTATTTCATCTTCTCCGTAATTACCTCCGAATCCTGCCGATGGTATTGTTCTAATTTGAGAGTCAGTAACTTCCCAACCACCTATCTTATTACCCTGCTGACCGAACATTGCAATGGTGTTTGCACTTCCTGTGCCTACTCCGTCAAATATTTTTAACCCGTATAAATCTGAAGCACTATCGGAAATCTCTCCTAGTCTTACTATTTCTGCTGATGCGGTATTGAATACATTTACTCTCTGTGTGGATGAATCAATGTCGAAATAAGTTGTGTCTAACTTAAAATTATCCGTTTTGATATCTATACCACTAGTAGTGTCAAAACGTACATAGTTATTAGCATCCTTAGTTAGATCGAAGGTAGGAACGTTTGAATCCATTCCCATTATTATACCACTGTCATCAGTACCAAATGTAGTTTTTGTTCCTGCTACTATATACGCATCAGCTTCTGTTGCAACTAATTTAATTTTATTTGATTGACCTACTTCGATTGTAGATGTACTTCCAAGTAGTTTTACTCCTGCTCCTATAGACATAGAAGCTTCGGTAGATGATATTTCTAGATTAGAAGCTGATATTTCAAGTTGCGATGTAGCAATAGTAACGTCTGTTCCGTCAAAGTTTACAAAACTAGCTGTTCCATCTCCTACGTAAAATCTTGGATTTCCTTCGTTATATTCTAGTTGAATACCTTGGGAACCGAAAGTTGAGTTCTTAATGGAGATACTTTGATTTGAAGCGTCTAACACTATATTAGTTGACTTCTGGATTGTACTATTAGTAATGTCCCATCCTGCTATTTTTCCTCCGTCAAATAGTACTGCTGAACCGGTTATATCTCCGTCTGCTTTTAAACTAAAGTTTGAGGCAGAAATGAAGTGTTCTGATCCTGTTGCAGATCCAGAAATGTAAAAAGTAGGGGTACCTAAAAATGTTGGACCGTGGATTGCATCTTGTGTTATTCCAAAGCCTCCTATCTGTCCTGATGTAGCGGTTATATTTCCTTCTATGATTGCTCCTGATGCATGTAAGAATCCACTTGAAGAGATAGCGAAGTTTTCTCCAAAGTGAACGTAATAGGGAGCTGATGCTGTTGGGTTAAAGTCTATGTACCATTCATCGGCTGAAAGAGTTCCTCCTGCAGTGCCTGGTGCTTTAGTTTTATCGTAGAATTGACCTTTAAGTAGGTCTACAATCATCCTACTTCCTGTAATCTGGTGATTAGATATAAATACATTACCAATGGATCCTCCGTTTTCTTGGAAATCAGCAAATGCTGCTCCACCTACTGGTACAGTAAAAGTTACTCCATCTTTTCTTTCTAAGATTAATTGATTTTCAGCAAACGATGCTGTGTGGAAAAACGATCTAAAATTTGAGTCTAATTCTTCATGAGTTAGAGGTCCACCTTTTTCGTCTCTAAACGTTATTGCCATAGTATTATGCTTTATTATAAATACGCTCTAATTAATGAATTAGCCCGTAAACATAATATAAGCTAAAGCATAATAAGGCGGAATTGTTGTATCTGTTGAGATTGTATGGTTGTGGGATCCGTTAGATCCTGCTGTATTTGTTGTTTGGTTTCTATAGTATACGTACTTATTATCGGAGTCACTATCTCCACTACCTCTGTACCCTGTAGGTCCGACATAATCTACTCCTGAGACTGCTCCTCCTGATCCTACACCTGTATTTGCATGCAAAATATAATAGGAATCTTTATATCCATGATCATGTGATGGAGTTTGTGATGTGGTTAACGTATGTGATCCGGCATTACCACTGTGGTTATGACTTGTAGAGCCTCCTGTTACTGTGAAGCTTCCTTCTATATTTGTCTTAGCAACTCCGGATAAATCTGATGATGCACCGACTATAAACTTGTTTACTAGGTTTGGAGTAGTGTTAGTTCCATCGCATAAATTCCAGCCAGATGGTATATCGGAGATATTACCTGACCACATAATAATACCGCCTACGGGTATTGGTGCGGCTGCTACCTGTTTTACTACTTGTCCAAACCCCTGTGTAACTAAAAAATTATAGTTAGTTGTAGAGGTTGCTGTAGGAATATCGTCTATATTTAAAGTCCCTCCTATGAATCCTGTTCCTTGTGCTGATAGGTTGCCTAAGGTAGCTAAAGAACCTGTAATAATAGCTGAACCGCTAATGTTTAAGTTGGAGTATCCGTAAATGCTGCCACTTACTGCGAATTTATACCCTGTTGGGTTAACTGATGTACCTATTCCTACATTTCCATCACTTCCAAAGTTAGCGACAAGTCTATTGTATGTAGCGTCGTAACTAGCTGTTGGAGGTCCTGATATAATATTAAAAGCTTCTGTACCTGTTGACTGTAATCCTACGGTAACATGTCCTGTATGAGGACCTTCAATCATAATACCTCTATTATTTCCCCTAAGTAAATTAGGCGATAAGTTGTTTTCAATTCTAGTGTTTGCTGAATCCCATGTAAACAGTTTAGATCTGTAATTGTCTTCGTGTGTTTTTCCAAATACAAAACTACCGCTAATTACAAAATCTCCAAAGCTGTCATCTGAACCTCCATGGGTTATTGATCCATCTCCCTTAAGTCTAAGTGTTTCTGTATTTCCGTTATAAAAAATAACATCTGCATTGTCGTGGCTGTATTCATTACGTATAACTAAATCTTTAGTGGTTCCGCCGTAAGCTAAACTTGCTGAAGAAGCACCTGATGCTATAGTTACTTTTCCTCCATCTACTGTGACATTCCCTCCAGAGACTCTTAGTTTTTCTCCTGTAGCTAATGTAGAGGACCCGATTGCTAATCCAGCTCGTGTTGCATCGTAAACCATTCCTGGTGTTCCTGCAAAATTTACATCGTCTACGTTATACTGTATTTGACCGATATCTCCTGCTACTTGAGATGACCCTGTGTACGTATTTAATGCTATATTAACCATACCTGGAGACTGTAAAGTACTTCCAGTGTAATGTAGGGATAGTTGTTTAGCGTCTGATGATACAGATGCAGAGTAGAAGAATGAACTCATGTTAATGTCCATCTCTTCATATGAGAGTGCTGTTCCTTTATTGTTTCTTAGAGTTATTGCCATGGTTAAATGTCTAGTTTTACTACTACAGTTGTTTCGTTGTTATCTGATATGGGAATTGGTTGTGCCATTTTACCGACAGCAATTAATTCGTTTGCATCATTATATAGACCTACTGTTGTTACATAGGGGGTAAAGAAACTTCCTGTTACATTGTCTGCTATTACTCCGTTAGAACCGGTTAATGCTGATGGATGCTGTGTGAAGTTAAATTCCTCTTCCTGTATCGGGCAGTGGTAATTATATGTATAAATAGGTTGGGAAGATTGCCAAGATAGGCTTCCTGAGAAATAATTAGAGTAGTATGCTCCTACTACGGGGTTAGTAATAATTATTAATCCATGTGAATACATAATATTACCTACTACTCTGTTTGGTGTAGATTCTTCTAGAATTAAGTTTCCGTTTCCATCATCTACTAAAGCAGTAGTAAAATCATCAAAACCTGGGATGATAAACTCACCTTCGGTTTCGTTGATGTATGTCCCTTCTTCAAACACATAATCTCCATCTTGTGGGACGTCTACACCTCCGTACATAGATTCTACTTCTTCTATAAAGCTCTCTGTAACAAAGTTTCCGGTTGCATCACTAGAGGTAAACACGTAGTTTGACCCTGAACCTTCTATATCAGGTACAATACGTACACTTCCTGGCTTAATATTAACTCCGTATAAATTTTGGGGAATAGAGAAAACTGTAAATGAATCTTGTGCTCTTCGTTGATTTGAGGTATATGAACTCTGTAAATAGTTTTCAAAAGCTGATCCAGAAATACCTTCAGACCCTGTTGTTGGTTGACCGTTCTCAAATCCTGAGTAGTATAAATGGTGTATGCTGTTGTAAACTAACCTACTGTAGTGTTCGTAATCTGTTCCTTCAAGTCTAAGGTCACTGCCGTTAGGGAGAAAGTCTCCAGATCCTGAGATACCGATATACGTTTCTATCCCTAAAGCACTATGTTGACTTCCACTTGCAGTGAAAGACTTATGCGCTGTATAGGCTGTTATAAACGAATCTTCTCTTTTTAACTTTTTGTAGGCACTCATTCATTAATAGTCAAGTTTGATTCTAATAAGTGCTTCTTTTGTAAAATCCTTTAATAGAGGTTTAGACAATTTAGCTACTCCTAATAAATCGTTATTATCATTGTATAGGCCGACTGACGTTATAAATGCCTGAGGGTTATTTACCATTGCATTATGTCGTAACTCTCCTGATCCTGTTATGTTAGAAGGGTTAGATGAATAATTGAATTCACCGTTTCGTACTCTTACAAAAACATAATTAGAAGAAATAGTTTCTTCAGAGTTAAGTTTAAAACTTCCTCCTGCTTTTATTAATTTGTGTAGTTCTGCGTTATTATGTCCGTTGTTACTTTCTAGTGAAGCGGTAGTATCTAGGTCAAATGTAAGATCAGGGGTAGAGTTTCTTAATGCTTTAGCGTTTAATATTACTAAGCCTACGTCAGGTAGGAATTTACCGTACGAAGCTACGTAATTACCGGTTGTGTACCCTGTACCTAAATCATGGGATACTCCATTTGATCCTGATATGATATCGTATACTCTACCTGCATCGTTATAGGTAACTGTAGATGCCATCCCACTGTTATCTGTTAAATGTAGTGTATTAGAGCCATCGTTTAACTCGATATTAAATGTTCCTGTTAGAAATTTTTCTTTATATCTTGCTCTATCTACTGATATTACAAATATACCGTCTGTTGAAGTTTGAGTTCCAAATAGAAAGTCTTGTTCTTCATCACCTAATACTAAAGACCTATATTGACCAAAGATGGTTGATGAAGGTGATTTACCGGCTACTGCATTGTTGTATATAGCAGATCCAAATCCTGATGCATTTCCGTATGCTATTGAGTATTGAATTGCTGCATTAGCTGTAGAAGTATCTGCTTGATAAACCTGTAGATAGTAGTCACCACTTGTTGCTGCTTCTTGAGTTGAAGAAGTGAAGAATGTAGTTAGTTCGTGGGTACCTGTAGACCATACTGTTGATGATACTGCATCTGCACTCACTACTACATCCTCATTGTCGAATTTTTTAAATGACATATCTTATTAGTTTGTTTTTGTTATAGTAATAGGAATAGTAATCCTAGCTCCACTATCTCTACCTATTAATGTAATTGTACTTGTAAGGGTATTGCTAGCTGATCCGTATAATGTATTGATTGTTGTACCAGAGATATTGATAGATGTACCTATAACTGTTTTAGATACGTTTGTACCTAATGTAGTCGTTTGATTTAATCTACTTGCTTCTGCTGTGTTTACACCTACTCCTGTAAAGTTAGAAAGTAACCTGACGTCAGCTATTGTAGCAGTGTACCCGCTAGATTCAAATGCTTGTGAAGCACCTAAGAAGTTTAGGGTCTGTGGTGTAATGGTTAGGGAGGCTCCTTGTTTCAAAGTTATTGATGCAAATCCTGCTTCTAGTAAAGGTAATTTTGCGGTACCTCTAGGGAGGGTTGCAAGCTTATATTTCATTGATTGAGTTTCATCTGGAAATGCTTCTAATAGTGGCATGTTTTCTAGTGCTTCTCCGAAATAAGCTGAACCTGAAGGGTGTGCTGTATTGTATAGTGTGTAATCGATTTCATCATCTGCTAATGCAAATTGAGAAATACGGAAAGAGCCATCACCTCTTGCAAGTAATTCTCTTCCTTTTTTAGTTAATATTGCGTCAACTGTTATAACGCTATTATTTAAGTATCCCATTGTCTAACTTTAATTTATTATAAATATGCTCTTTTTACTGTTTTATACTGTACATGTTGTACTAACTTGGAGTATGTATCCACTGTCTGATGTTTCTACAATAGACCTATCATCTTTAATCCAGAGCTTTTGTGCTCCTAGTCCTACAACCTTATTACCGTTTAATTTAAAAATTTTTGATCCCCTAGTTCTATATACAACTGTACCGGCGGGGTGTGCGACTGCTGTTGTGCTGTTTTCCCCTCTTTTCACAAACAGAACCGGTTTATTTGTTTGTATATTATATACCAGGCCGAGTATTTTTATTTGCTCGGTACCTATAAGGAGTATATCCCCTGCTGATTGCCCTGTTCCAAATTCTGGCTCTAGTTCAAATCCAGTATCTGTAGCATCTTGGAGTGTGTTAATAGCCGAGATAGTACCTATCCTTGCATCAGGGATTGAGGTGGTAAGTGTTGCTTCTTCAAAGTAAAACTCTTCTACTACTCTATCGCTAAGAGATTGTGAACAAATAAAATTATTATCACCTAGTAATGGGTATGCAGCTGCTTCAAAGATTCCTGCTGATATTGCAGGTTCTATTCCGCTGTAGTCAACTGAGGTGGTTTTTGTCCCGTTGTACCTAGCGTTGGTTAAACCGGTGTCGGTATAAAATGAATCCTGTATAGGGGCTTTGTCTGCATAAGGGATTGGGTTTTCTCTATGTACTGATACTCTTAAGAAGTCTTCTTGGGTATTAGAGTCTTTAAATAGCGAGTTTAATGTAAATGAAGCTGTGTTGTTTACTACTGAGCTAATAGTCTGAATTTGTTTAACTCGTAAGTATAGTGTGTCTGCTGTTGCTAGTCCAGCTGTATACTTCACTCTTGAAGGAATAGATCTCTGAGTGATTAGACTGCTTGAGTACTCCTGTGTGTGAATTACTTGACTAAATCTGTTGTTGTTTGCATTATCAAAGGCTATTGAATCATCTACTTCCAATATTATATCTGTCTTACCGTGAAATATTGCTCCCTGTAGAGAGAAAGTTCCTTCCGGGAATATAAAAGCTGATGGTGGGTTAGTCCCTAATAGTGCTACTATTTCAGCATCTGTTACTATTATATCTAATTCTCCAGCATTATTAATGTTTACAGTATTACTAAAGCCATTAAAGGAACCTGTATAGGTATACTCGGGGTAGTCTTTAGTTATAGGGTACTCAAAAGGTAGAGTGTTATGTATTAATTTTACATCTCCTAATACTACTTCATCTATTCCTGCAATTGCATTATAGTTCAAAGGTCTTACCTGTCCGCCACCTCTATCTATATCCTTATGGAAATTTGAGTTTCTAAATTCGGTTGCATTACTGAACACAGCATTAGAGTCGTTATTGTCAAAATTAGTGATTAAGTAGGGATCTAGTATAACGGAACCGGTTTCTATTGTACCTAAAGATCCAGATGTAAATGTTTGATCTACAAGGTCGATGTAGAAGTATCCATTTTTTTTATTAATAGATTCGATTAAAAAAGTATGTGTTGCTTCAGTTCCTGCTAGTACGCTAAGTGTGATAGCGTTAAGTTCTTCTAGAGAAGGGGTACTTACGTTTCCGTTCTTATCTACATTTGAAATAGTTAGTGCTCTAACGATAGCGGGTGAACCTACGGTATTTGTATATAGTACCCGTATTTCACCTTGGGGTGGAGCGGTATTTGCAAAAACTAAAGGACTTGGCATATTATTTTATTATAAATATTACTATTATTATTTTACTATTAATCCTCGAAATCATCTTTAACGTTATGTGAAAGAATTCCGTTAGAAATATAGGTATGTGCTTTTTCTACTGTTAATTTAACTACAGGTCCGTCTGTGTGTTCTTCAATTGATGTTAATGTATTTCCAGATAATATGTCTCCTATTTCTAGTTTTTCTGCATGAATAAATGTTAATTTATTATCTACGTATACCCTATGTAAAGGTGAACATATTAGGGAGTTACCGCTTGTAACTAGTTTAACCCTAGGAGACCCCTGTATTATGCTTTGCCCTATTACTGTACAGTTAGTTAGTTCTAGAGTATGTTCGTGTTTAGTTCTTACAATATCCCCTGCTCTTATATCCCCTGCTTCTTTGGTTTCACCTGTGCTAAGTGTTATAAGGGTATCTGGAGATACGCAATGTCCATATTGATTGATAGTTAAAGTATCTAGTACCCCACCGTTTACATCTCTAAGGTATAAATATCCAGTTCTATTATTAGAAGATTGATTAGTTAATGCTGTTATACTTGTTTGTGTTGAGGATGTATCCCCAGTTCCTGAGGTTATGTTTGGAGTTATCCAGTTGTAGGCTCCTGTATCTTGTGTCCAAGCACCTGTATTCGGAGTCATGTTTATACTGTACCACTGTGTGTTTTGGGTACCGTACATTTGGATAGTGGATACGTTATAGTTACCGGTGACTAATGAAAATTGAATTGTATCGAATAGGGTACTTCCTTGATTACCGGCAGAATCTACTATGTAACCTGATAGTGTTACTGTACCGCTATTCATAGTATGTGTTGATGAAGAAACAGCAATCCAAAATGCTGTGTCTCCGTTTAGTATTCTTGTGGAGGAAGCTCCTGAGCCTGCGCCAGTAGAGGTTAGTGCGTAATGTAAGGTACCTGTTGCAGCTGCGGATATACCGGATACGTATATCCAGAAGGTTCCGTTTGTGTTTGTATTTTGGTCGGTTGTTGATAAAAAACCATCTACAAATTTAATACTGTATCCAGATGGAGCTGTGGTTAATTTATCTGTTGACAATGTCCAGTCTCCTGAAGCATTATTAGCAGTTGCAGATAATCCTTGATTCCCTGCTGTATCTGATAGTTTAACGTCGAGGTCTACTGTTCCGTCAGGTAGACTTGATACATCTATAGTATTAGCATGGTAGTTTGACCCAACAGAGCTTATTTCTTTGTACACATAATTTGTACCTACTGAAGCTGTTACATGTCCAATTAGGCCTGATTCTGCTGTTCCGTATATGTTGAACGGAGCTGCTGTTTCATTCATTGCATTAATCTTCTTAGTTCTCCAAGCTGCTGTATAGCCTACTGGTGCAGTATTGTCGTACAGGCTGCAAGACTTAACAGATGTTGTTCCGATAATTTGCCCTGTGGTGTTAATGAGAATTGCTGTAAAGTTACCTACTACAGGGTACCAGAGGTTTCCTCCATTAAAAGCTGTTGAGCCGTTAATACTGGTATATATGGTAGTGTTATCTTGGAAAGCAGTAGGGTAACTACTCGGGTCATCATGATACAGTGTTGTTGAGGCGTTTTGGTTTAGACAAGCTGCTTCAGGAGTAGAAGCTCCTGTTTGTCCCATGGTAAAAACTTTATATACTCCGGTACTAGATTGTAGTTGAGTTACTATGTCGTAATTAAGAGCAGGTGCATTGACTTGTTTAAATACGTTATTTCTATTTAATTCTCCGTCGGTAACTAGTATATAACTTCCACTTAATTCTCCATTAAGTTTAGGTGATTCATCCTCTACCCACTTTCTTACTGTACCTGAGGTGGTTTTTATATCTTGTTTGTATATTGTCGTAGCAGTGTGAATAGAGGACAGAGGTTTAGTATAGTTAGTAAACCTAGTTAGTAAATCTGTTTCTGCTTCTTGTGTGAATCCTGCAATAAGTACGTCGTTAGGTAGGGGGGTAAAAGAGGCTGATATATCAGTTTGATTACCTAATACTACCCAGCTGTTTTGACCATGAGGGCTGTAATCTATAGGTACAATGTGAGGGTGTGCTCCTCCAAGGGTTAGGTTGGGGAATCTCTCTGTATGAGATTCACTAGTAAACATTAAGTAGAAGTCTTTATCTGTAGAAATTTGTCCTTCGAAAGGAGTCCATATACTTGAATATACATCTTCGAATGTATATAAATTTCCATCTGGATGATAGAATTTAGTTCCATGAACTGTTATTTCACCAGGGTTTGCTGTTGTTGGGTTCTGGAAGTCTGGTTTATATGTAATATCGCTTCTTCCTCCGAAACGGGAAGGCCATTGAGCTTCTAGTTCTTTCTGTATAGCTGCATGTCTTATTTGGGTACCGTATACTCCTCCATCTGACCCAGTTATAAATGCAGTATCTATACTGGCTGAGTATTCTGGTCTTGTTCCTGTTACGGTTGGAGATTTAACTTTAGATCTATTTAATATATGAGGTTTAATAATGATACCAGTATCTAGAGAAGCTCTTGCTGGTACAAAATCTTTAATCATTTTAAAGACTCTGTTGTCATAGAATTTTAATATTCTTACAAAGTCTTTTATTTCATATCTCTCTAAGTCTCCAATTAATCTCTGGGTATGTAAATTTAATCCTTCGTAGCTATCTTTATTAGTATTTCTAGGATCTCCAAGGTAATTATCTAAATTAAAAGTATCGGCGCTTAAATCCTGTATATATGCATTAATACTATCTGAAGGGGAGAATCCAACTTCTACTCTATGTATATCTTGAGTTTTATTAATCTCCTTTAGCTGTATAGAAGCGTCTTTAGTAAGTACGTATCCTGCTGATCCGCTTGCCCTAGTTTCTATTCTAACTTTACCTAGTTCCCCTACTTCTTCTTCGTACCCGTAGAACTTATCTGCTCCTACTTCTCCTCCACCGAACTGCTTAACTTTCAAAAAGTCATGAGGTATACCGAAACAGTTAATTAAAGCTCGAAGACCTCTTTCTGTTCCTTTAGTTTTTAGTAGGTACGGTATATTATGGTAGACTCTTTTGTATACTTCTGCATCGTAATCCTTTTTAGAGGTAGTTTGTTCATCTGCTGAAACACCAGGTACTGTTATAAATGTATTTATGACTTCATGAGCGCTACCGCTGTCGTATGTATTAGATACTAAGTACTTAAAGAGGTCGTTTGAACCGTCTTTAGAGTCATAAACTTTTAAACCTAAACTGGTAATTGCGTCTTTTACTAAATCTTTAGAAACTCCGACGTCTACTCTATTATCTGCATCATACTTATCTGTTAATGCTTTAGTGTAAATCCATAAGTTATCAAAGTGCTGACCTATCATGTGGGTAAAAAGTACTGCACCTTCATTAGAGGTATCTTCCCTTATGTAGGAGGGGAGTGTGTTAACTAGTACGTCGTAATTTCTAGCGTCAAAATTAGATGCTGAGATAATTTCAGCATTAAACCAGTTTACTCCCAGTGTTGTGTTTGTAGGAGTATTATTATAAGGTTTAGAACTATTAGTTTTTGGCCAAGATGAAGACCCGCTTTCAAAATAAAGATACTTTTCATAGTGATCTAAATTAGCTAGTATACCGTTAATTAGGTTATTGTATTTATTTTGGCTGTTTACTGTATTACCAGCGGTAGTATTTAGTGCATCTACGGTTGAGAGGCTAGATTCGTAAGATTCTATTAATGAAAGCTTGTATTTAAAGTTTCTTAGTCTTTCTTCTGCTGAAGAGAAATGTATATATTCCTCTCTGTTTGTATAGTCTATATTGATATCTACACTCTTATCTTCTATGTACGAATATAGTTCTCTATTGCTACTTTGATTATTGTAGCTAAAAAGTTCATCGTAAGAAAAGTACTCTGTTGGAGCTGCTGTTGGTGTATCAACCTCTACATTAAAGTTAGCTTGTCTAAGAGTAGGGTATGGTTCAACGTCTTGTGTTACTGTTGCTTCTACTAGAACTAGTGTTGAATCGCTTATCTTCTCTACTAACTGAACTGTATCTTTTATTGAGTACTTCTCGGGTAGTGGTTCGTATAGTTTTAATGCTACGACTACTTTATCATCTAGTTCAAAAGTATCTATATTAGTTACAATCAGTAGGTCGTTTTCTCCAAAATTTAACCAAAACTCTTCAAAGTACTGTGAGTCATTTAATCTACCCTTAAGTTCTTCTGTTTTATTAATTAACGTATTGACTTTAAGTTTATCTGTATAGATAAGTACTTCCTGTCTATCTTGAGAGATTTGGTTAACGTAAAATGAACGTGTATTTTTACCGCTACCGTATAAATCGTTGAGGAAGTGGTATACTATATTTACGTCGGTTTCTGGGAAACCGTAATCTATTGCTAATTGTTCTGGGTTAATAGATATAGCGGATACATCTGATGGGTTATCTGAGTTACCTGGGATTATTTTAAGAGCTGTTTCTGCATCATATACAGATAGCAATTTAGTATTTACTATAGAGTAAAAGTGAGCTTCTATGTAGTTTCTGTCTACGTTAAAGTTACGGTTAATAGTGTAGTTATCAATTAAGTTCATATCCTGTTTAGAATATGTCTCATTGTCTTTAATTATATCAAAAGGTCTCTCTATTGACGTGTACGTTACTTTTGCCATTATCTATTTTATTAACCTGTATCCTGTTTTATCTTCTTTGTCTTCGTCTTTATATGTAATAACTCTTACTCCGACTCTACCTTTAAAGTTACCTATTTTTTCAATTGCTGCGACAATCTCTCTAGCTGTATAGCCTGCTTGTTCTAATTTATCAATTATAAAATCAAGTGTTTGATTTGTTGCATCTCTCTCGCTGTCGGGTTCGTAGAAATCTCTTTGTCCATACTGTCCGTTTCTATTGGTTGGTGTTCTAAATAGCCAATAGTACTCTCCACTGTACCTATGAAAAGAGGTATTCCTATACCTCGCAATTGCATTATGTTTTCTTTTTTCTATAAAGTATCTCGCTACCTTTAAATCGTTATTCTTTTGATTAAACATAGCTACTATCTCTGTAACAGTTGCTGTGTCTGCACCTGATGATGTGCTTGAGTTAGCGGCGTTTTGAGCGGCGTTTTGAGCTGCTTCTGCTGCTGCATTTGCAGCTTGGTTAGATTGTTGAGTTGCCATATTTGCTATAGCGTTTGTCTGTTCTAATGTAGATATGACGTTGTTTGCAGTATCTAGTTGTGTTTTGAGAAGAGACATTTGTTCTGCGTCTTCGAAGTTTAATTGTCCGCCTCCTGCTAATTGAGTTTCTAGTTCTAGGACTCTTCTGTTACCGTCTAATATCTGTCTTCTTAAGCTTGCTACTTCATCTAATAGTGGTTGAATATTTTCTAGTTGTGCATCTACGTTGTATAGTTCTGAGCTTTGCTCTACTAAGTATTGGTGAGTCCTGTTTGGCCCCTCGATAGGAATTAACATATACAGTTTATCGTAGAGTCTAAATAACTCTTCGACGGTATCCGGATCTACAATAGGTTCGTCCTCTTTATAGAATTTAAACTTTCTATCTATTACGTCCTTATATTCAGCCCGATTAAAAACTGTTTTTTTAATTTCTACTTTTTTATCCATTTCTTACTACCTTAAAGATTTGATCATTATCAACTATCGTTGTGGTGCCGTCTATTTCTGTCTTTATTAAAAGTCTGTAGTACCTCTCTGGCTGTAATCCATCCATATATATGTCAAAGTAGTTCGATGTGTTATCAGCGCTTATCTTAGTAAATGTTGTATCGTAATCGAAGACCATCTCTTCTGTGTTTTCATCCTTTAATCCCCAGTAGGATGCAGTAGGTAATGTATGGTTAACTAAATATGCAGATGATGTTGTAAATGTTCTAGTTGGGTACTTAGGTCTGGAGTGAATTCTAAACCTCTGTTTTCCTTCGTCTGTGTATTTACCTTTATTATTTTTAACTGTAATTACTACTTCTGGGTCTGTTACCTCTGTTAAGGTTGAATTATGAGAATAGTCATCCCATTTAATCTCCATATAAGGAGGATAAATTGTATTCGTATCTTCTCCGTAGTACTTTAACCTTACATTAGCTGCTGTGTTAAATTCTAAAGAGTCTTCAAGTTTAACAATAAATCCATTGTTATCTAAATGGTTATTATAGTGGTGAGTAGATGCAGTGGTAATGTCTATATCTAGATCATGTGAGGAGTTTTTTGTAAAATTCTCACTTCCGGATATAGGTACTGCTGCGGACCCGCTAGTAATGTACCAGCTTCCTCCGCCTGGGAGAGTGTTTTGATAAGAGGCAGTTTGGTATAAGTCGTTAGCGTTAGTAAAGGCGGCGTTATCTAAAATATCAACACTTCCTGATGTCCATGCATGATTATTCCCTGCTTGTTTATTAGTCCAGCTTGCTCCTGTTCTGTTTACTGGAACATCTGATATCTTACCTGTACCTTCATCCCATTCTTCTGCTATAGGGTGAACGTTAATATTATAGTTAATCGGTAGTTCGTTAGCGAAACTTAAATATAAATGTAAGCTCGCAGAGAAATGTTGACCTATATCTACTACTCCATTAGGAACGTTTGCTTTGCTGTTAAGTACTTCATTAATCTCTGTTTGATTAAATTTAAGTAATGAACGTAGAGTTTGTCCTCCACCAGATGTAAAGTAACCTCCTACTTCTAATAATTCGTCTCGCCCAGTATTTGCTAGTGGGGATTCTGTATATATAAAAGTATCTTTTTCCGGGAATATTCTGTATATGGCCATATTATAGTGTTGTTATTCTTCCTTGAATATCTGTATTTGGGTACTTAATCTCAAAGATCATTGGATCTAAAGATGGGTATATTATATTGTCTTTTGTAGCTCCTTCGATATCGTAGTCATACGTTGAGTAGTTACCTCCTACTTTTGTCCCTACTTTAATGTTCTGTACTGTTTGCACTCCGATTACTTTGTCAAGTGATGTATAAAGGTTAGCTAGGTTTATCGGTTCATTAATAGCTCGGTTGTCTGATCTTAATTCTAGTTTTAGTGCTTCTGTACAGTTCTTTATTACGTCTCTAGCGTTATTATTAGGGAGTGCAATTATGTCAAATTTTACATCGATGTTAACTGTAAATGCGTCTTTTATAGTAAGTCCGTCTGTTAGTAACATAAACTGAGACATATATGTTTTTAGGTTCTCTTTTAACTCAAGGGGTGCTTGTATTGTGTTTTTGTTATTATCATAAGCTAAGACGTATAGGTTAATACCTAACGGATTATTACTCTTATCATTAGCCGGTTGTATTGTTTCTTCATGGGTTACGAACGTCTTAGCAATTGATCCGAGAGTAGAAGGTAGAGTCATTGCTCTAAAAGCATAGTCTTGTTTAGTCACGACTCTTCCTTGTTCGTTAAAAGCTCTTAAAGAGTTTTGTCTTATTTCTTCTACTGTATCTGCATCCTTACCTCCTGCTGCTGGGGTAGGATTATTAAAGTTTAATGTCTCTATATAGGTAGTATCGGTAGCGGTTGAGTTTATAGATTCAACTGTTGTTAAAGTGTTTGCTTCAACATTCGACTCTATTCCTCCTCCTTTTAGGTACCTTATAGTTAAGGTGGTATTACTAGGGGCATTTCCATATGCTTGAGAGTATAGGAAGTTAGATGGGTCGTAGGCAAAGTCTGTTCTTCTTACGCCTGAGGCGGTAGTGGTGCCAACGTTTGTTGGGTTCGGTAAAAAGGTTTCGTCGGTAGAAGATGCCATTCCGGATCCAAACTGTATATGTAGTTGTCCGGTAGAATTAAATCTTGATACAAAGCGGTTAGGTACTCTAGTGGAGGCTAAATGGTAAGGAACTTTATCTAAGTTTGTCCCGGTATTTACTGCTTCGGTGTAGACTGTATCTTGTCCAAGGTACCCTACTTCAGTCCATTCATTGTTTTCTGCATCAACTATATCGAGGATACCTATAATGTTTTCGTCATCAATAGTTAAAGTAAGAAACTTAGAACTTGTACCTATTACTTCTGTTACAGTTTGAATTGTCCCGCTAGTTGCCTGTACAGTTTTAGTTAATTCGTATTCCGCAGGTAAGTCATTCTGTATTGAATGAATAGTTATATCTGTTGGGTTATATGAGCTAGAGTAGGAAAAGTCTATTTTATCGTTTACTATAAACTTTTGGTCTCCAGTTGATATTACTGTATTAGCATCGATATTGAGTGCTTGATCAAAATTAGGTGTATAGTTGGGAGAGTTTGCTGCTACTAGTTGCCTTACTTCTATAGTAACGGAAGAGGCTGTAGTGACTTTAGGTTTATATCCCATCATATATGCCAGAGCAAATAGGTTACCTGGGTCTTGAGCGTACTGTAGGTATGTTTCCTGTAGCTGAGAGTCTTGATAGAATGATAAGATATCTCCTACGTAAGCAGACATTTCCATAAACATCATTCCTGGTGATGTAGGTGAGAAGTCATTATAGGTGTCGGGGAAATAGTTTTTAGCAAACTCTGCTAAATTAGCCTTTAGGTTAGTAAAGTTCTTATCGGTGTACTGTATTTTAACGTCCTGAGCCATTATTGTTCGAAGTTAATAGTTATTTCATCTTCAACCTGTGTATCCACTATGCTAAAGTTTAAGTTAAATAAAACTGTATTGTCATCTATGTTACTAATTAAGTTGACGTTTTTTATATTTAAGTTAGGGAAATATACACTTACTTCATCTCTAATGAGTAATTCTAACCTTTGTAGGTTATCCCTATTAATATTTGTAAAAATTAAGTCCCTAATACCGGAACCAAATGTTGGATTAAAGTACCGCTCTCCTTTTCCGGTTAAAATGTAATTAACTAAATTTGCTTTTATAGCGTCTTTAGTCTGGTATGTAGAGTTGAACACAGCTTTCCCGCTAAAGGGAAGGGATACCCCTACTGCTTTACGAGGTTCTAAATCTATCGGCTGTATTCTTTTTGCTCCGTATGCCATATTATACTATTCCTGCTTTTTCTTTATCTTTAATTTCTGCTGCTTTAAATACCTGTCCTGCTTTCTTAACGAAATCTAAAGAGCTAATATCTAACCCTGGCTGGTTTCCAGCATTCATGTTCATTTTGTTTACCATAGATGATGCCATATTCGGCATACCTGATACCATAGAGGAGTCTGCATTAATAACTGACTTGTAGTCATCTTGCGTCATGTTTTCTCTAGTCATCTGTAGCATTTCATCTAATGATCCTTTATTAGCGGTCATTACTGGGTTCATTCTACTTGGTTTTGCCACTTCTGTTGTAGTTGGTACTACTGTTGGTTGGGCAGTTCCGAAGGACTGTCTTGGAGAGCTGGCGATTTTAACTGCTTCTGTAAGCATATCTTGTAGCTCTTCTTTTACTGCAGCTCGTACCTCTTCTCTGATTACGTTTCTAAGTTGATCGAGTTTCATATATTATAAATAGTTAGTTTATGGAAGTTGGTTGTTAATTCTAAATTTTATTTCTTCTAATAATATCTTTGTGGAAGAACTAAAGGAAGAAGGTCCTCGCATCACAACAACTCCATTACTGTTCTGAACTTGAGCGTACCTCTTTTTAGCGAACCCTGGTGAATTCGTATCTTCTACAATTGTTACAGTGTAGTCTTTATATTTAAATACTCTACTATCGTCTCCACCGCCATCTAAAGAAGTAGTTAATCCAAAATTAGATGGAAGGTTTTCTATACCTGCTATTACTTCGTCTTTAACGTCTTGTGGTAGTTTATCAACACAGCCATAAAGCTGTATATCTATACTTTCTAACCTAGCCCTAATAGGGTCTAGTCCTAGAGTTGCTAAATCAGTTAAGTCTTTAATTGCTCTTTGATCTTTTTCTAGTAAGTCAACTATCTGACAAGCTAGGTTTAAGAGTTGAGAGAATCTATTCTGTGCTCCAATAGGTATAGAGAATATAACTCCTCCTGCTGGACCAGGGGGTAATCCAATCGTACCCGGTATGGATATTTGCTCTAATACCAGTACTGTTACTTTAGCTGCTTTAATAGGAGGGTCAAGCATAGTAGCGAATTTATTAATAGGCTCTATTTTCTTCTCTAATTGTACTATTGCATTTACTAAATTATCTCTTATAGCCAAAAGTTTCTTTATTTCTTCAACTGGAGGGCATACATCTCCTAAGAGTTTCTGTATAATTTTATTAACCTCTTCCATCACACGGTTAACGACATAAGCTTCAGCTTTGCCTAACATTTTTGCTATAAAAGCAGCGATTTGCGATGGAGGTATTGAACAAGGCATTATTCTACGAAGGTTTTTTTAGATTTCAAATTAGAGCCACCTTTAGGGTTAAGTCTATTTGAAAGAGAGTTAAGTACTGATTTTGCTACTGTACCTTTTAGGTTAATTGTTGGAATAGGTTCCCCTTTAATGGTTTTTGCTTTTGCCATTGAATCTGCCATTTGTTCTATTATAGAAATTAAATCTTGTAGATATGCCTCTACTTGGTGACCTAACATGACTGGCTGTTTTGAGTTTCCTGTATTGCTTCTTGCTCTAGAACCTAGATATATTTGCTTAGCATCAACACATAAATACTCTTCTCCATCTAGATTTACTGTATTAGAATTTAATCCAATAGAGGTAGAGCTTGATAAGAGTATGTCGCTCTGTCTTGCGTTAAGGGTTAGTCTGTCTGCATTTATTAATACCTGTGATCCTTGGTAGTTTCTCGGGGTATCAGGTGCATCGTTATAAGATGCTCTTTTGTTGTTAGTTAAGGTTAGAGGTATAGTATGGTTAGAGGTTAAGAAAATAGAGGAGGGATCAGAATTAATATTCTCCACGATGTGGTTAAACCCTGATGAAGTATCTGATTGACCGTTGCTTAAGAATGTGAACGGGTTATCTGTATTCGTATCGTCTGTTAGTTTATTTGCTTCTGATGAAGTTCCACCAAGTCTAATTGTCTGCCCGAGTCTACCTTGAATTAAGGTATCACCTGGGAATGGTTGTAGTGGTGCTATTTTATCATTTACCTCCATTCCTTGACCAAGGTTAACGTTTTCACTTTTAGTATCTACTGGGTAGGCGCCATGGTGAGGGTGGTTCCATATAGAGAATGTACTTACATAGTATGATCTACCTGTATTACTCCCTCTTCCTATATTAGAGGAAGGCCCTTTCTGTATGAGTATTATTTCGTTCTTTAAAGGTAGGGTGTTAAAATTAACTGATAGAGGGTACGCAACACCTGTATGGGTGGTTTCTCCATCCTCTGAGGTATCTACGTCGTTACTTAAGTCTCTAAATAGAACTGCTCCAATAGCTTCAACTCCACCATACTCCTTATAGAGGAGATGTTTACTGTCAACTATTACATCTACTACTCTTCCAAGTAGCGGAGTAGAGCTCCCTAATCCGAGAGGATTCTTAACATTAGGTTCTGTTCTGTAGTTATTATCGGATATCATTATTATTTCTCTTCTTCCTTATTGTCTGA
>TARA_B110000208_G_scaffold185165_1_pt1 | contig 20563 bp, 19 predicted proteins | sample TARA_B110000208 | Tara Oceans TARA_B110000208 (sample SAMEA4397426) | marine metagenome | biome: Polar Biome; feature: [SRF] surface water layer (ENVO:00010504); material: water (ENVO:00002006), including particulate matter (ENVO:01000060) such as... | depth 5 m
TAGGCAGAGTAATTCTAGACATAAAAAACTCCCGTGCTGATTTAGCAACACGGGAGCTGTCTTAAAACGCTTATTTGTAAAGTGGGCCGTACGACTCACAGGCGCGGAAGTCGGCGCCCTCCAAATCGGCGGTGCCAAACGCGCGCCACGCGCTCGGACGGAACACGCGCGCTTCATCTACATTGTGCATGTAGACTGGGATACGTAGCATCGCCGCGAGCGTGATGTAGAGGTCCCCGACGTGGCCGGCAGCCATCACACAGTGATTGGCACCCCAGTTGTTCATTACTTCATAAGTCGAGCTGAATGCGCCCTTGCCTGTGAGGCGCGGTGCGAACCAAGTGGTCGGCCAGCTTGGGTTGGTGCGCTCATCCAGTGCGTCGTGCGCATTTTCAGGCAGCTCGACTGTCCAACCTTCCGCGATTTGTAGGCAAGGGCCCAGGCCAGCTGCGAGGTTGAGGCGAATCATGGTCGCCTTCATGCCACCCTTGGTCTTGAAGCGTGTGCTCATGCCGCCGCCTGGAAAGTATTCCGTAATGGAAGGGTGCCAAGTGGTGTTCTTGAGACTGGCATCAGCTTCCTCGTCGGTGATTTCCCAGAAGGGCTTCATCGTTGGATTGCCATCGGCATCTGACTGGTCGCCGGTGCCATCGAGGGCCGCAGGACCAGAGTTGATCAGGTGGAGCAGGCCGTCCGCTGCGTGGCCTTCCAGCTTGTAGCCGTCTGCGACACGCGCCACTGCGTCTGGGCTCCAGTAGGTGCGCAGGTCAGCGAAAATCTGTGCGCTGTTAGTCAAGAGTTGACCGAAGAGCATACCCGCGCCGTTGAGCGCGTCGTTCTCGGTGGCAAGAATATAGGGCGGGCGTTTACCGTTCCAATCAAAGGAGGTGTTGAGGATCGCTTCCATGAAGTCACCATTCGGGAAGTAATCGGTCCATTGGCGCTGGCCTTGGAAGCCAGCGGCGATGGCATTGTGACCCTGCGCTTGTTCGCCGTAGCCGACTTTTGCCAGTTCGTCATTGCCGACCATCAAGTCGCGAGCGATGAGTGCCATTTTGACCGAATCGCTCCACTCGGAGTCGAGCTGCTCACGGCTACGCTGGGTGTCAGGGCTGTTATAATCTTTGCCTTCTGGGCAGTTGTCTTTGACCCATGCGAGGGCCTTCTCAAATTCAGCTTGGTCGTAGATTCCGTTGCGCATGCGGCCAACAAACTCGGTCATGTCGATCGTTTCGACACGCATGCCAAGTGTCCGTTCCCAGAATGACGAGTCGACGACCGAGCCAGCGATACCCATCGAAGTGCCACCCATGGAGAGATAGGATTTGCCGCGCATGAAGCCGACTGCGAGTCCCGCGCGTGCGAAGTTGAGGAGTTTTTCAACAACGTCTTCGGGCATTGTTTCGTCGCCCGCTTCTTGCACATCTTTGCCGTAAATGCCGAAGGCAGGAATGCCCTTCTGTGTATGGCCAGAGAGTGCCGCTGCGAGGTAAACTGCGCCAGGGCGCTCGGTGCCGTTAAAGCCCCAGATCGCTTTCGGGCGATGCGGATCCATGTCCATCGTCTCAGAACCATAGCACCAGCAAGGTGTTACAGTCAGGCTCAGGCCGACGCCTTCGCGTTGGAATTTTGCTTCGCACGCCGCCGCTTCGCGCACCCCGCCAATGTTGCTATCAGCGATTACGCACTCGACAGGACTGCCATCTGGATTGCGAAGCTCCTTGCTGTACAGAGCTGCCACGCGCTTAGCCATATTCATGGTGATCTCGTCGAGCGACTCACGCACGCCACCGAGGCGACCATCAATCGTTGGGCGAATGCCGATTTTGGGAAAAGTAAAAGGATAATTATTCATAAGCTCTATAGTAGCTTATATCGCGCTTGCTTGTTAGAGATATTCCTGACTCGATATGGATATTATTGAACGGTTTATTGGCAGGAAATTCGTATGAAAACATTCCCTTTAGAGTTGTCCCCTTTGGTTCGGCAAGGTCGTTATGCAAACTTCTCAAGGGCAGCGGACACAGTTGGTCAGGTTTTTATGGCAGGGTATGAAGAGTGTACGCCGGATTACTTTATTGAACGAAGTGACTTTCCGTTTTGGACGTTGGAGGTAATCGTCGGCGGTTATGGTTTTTTTCGAGAAGGTCGGCAGATGCGGCGTTTGCGGCATGGCTCTGTATTCACGCATGGCCCGGAAGTGGAGCAGCATTTCGGCAATGAGGCGGAGCGACCCTTTCGTAAGTATTTTTTTGTGAGAGGCGGAGCGGCATTCCCAGAGCCATGGCATGCCATTGGGCTTCGGCCGGGGGGGGTATTGCAGCTCGGTGATGTCGCGTCGCTAGTTGGGGTGTTGGATAAGATCGTCGACGAAGGTCAGCACAGTGATGCGCAGACTGGGCAAATAGTGGATGGGCTGGAAGCGGTTTTATTGGCTCTGATTGCCCGGCACCAAGGCTCGTCTAGTGGCGAGAAATCAGCTTCGCGGGTGGTTTATGATTTAGCGATGGAGATTTTACTGCGTGAATATAAGAGCCTGCAGGCGCTATCGGATCTGGCCCAACGGTCTGGCTATAGCAGCGAATATCTCTGTCGGATTTTTAAAAAATATCATGGCGAGTCGCCGTATCAAGTACTCTTGCACCGTAAGATGAGCGCCGCGTGGCTGTTACTCCGCGACGGCCACCTTCGAGTCGGCGCGGTCGGGCGTGAGCTCGGTTACGAAGATCCGCTGCATTTCTCACGAGTGTTTCGTAAGATCATGGGCTGCGCACCTAGTTCAGTTGGCGCGCGCGAGTAGTGACTTTCATTCAAAAACTTCTGATGTTAATTCGGCAGTGAAGGCATCATCGCTGGATTGACTGCAGTGACTAGATCGAACAGTTTGTTTAAACTAAGTATCACACTTTATCCTATTCGAGTGTAAGTGACCTGTGCCACGGCCCGAGGCTTTACAAACCAAGAGATAACAATTGCCTGCTCCTATGACACCAAACACTGAAGAGCTTTATTTTGCTGGCGGTTGCTTATGGGGTGTCCAAGAGTTTCTTCGATATGTACCGGGGGTAGTGTCAACCGAAGCAGGTCGAGCCAACGGCGCGACCCATCAGAGGCACGGCGACTACGATGGCTATGCCGAATGTGTACGCACCTGGTTCGATCCAGAGCAGGTGTCGGTTGAGCAATTAATCGAGGCTTTGTTTGAAATTATTGATCCTTACAGCCTGAATCAACAGGGCCCCGATGTGGGAGCGAAGTACCGGACTGGAGTGTATAGTAAGGATCGATCCCACCTTCGCAGGGCAAAAGAGTGGATATTTTCAAGGGTAGATGTATCGCGGGTGGTGGTCGAAGTGATGCCTTTAACAAACTACGTAAAAAGCGCTGCTGCGCATCAGGATCGACTAACACGATGCCCTGATGACTTCTGTCATATCCCTAAACAGCTGTTGTACCGGCATCGAAAATGAGCATCTGATAGAAATATGCACTAGCGCCATTGGCGCAGTTGAGGCCTCTGTAGCGCGAGTGGATAAAAATGAGCTCAAGCTTTAATTCGAGTGCTGCAAAAACCTGCACAAAGATTCTTCGTCTTCTATGCTGAGCCTGGTACCGGCATTACAGCGATTGGGTTCACGGAAAGAACCGGTCACAGGTGACATTTCGGTAAGGATACATATTCATTATCAAATGGTGAGATAGTCTAAGTACGCTTCATTCTGCATCCTCTGCAGTTAGCTGAAACACTGTGGCCGCCTGACCAGCTGATACGCCACGGAGTAGGTTGCATGGTCTGTTTATTTTGTGCTTCATTGCGGCTAACCGAGTTCTGTGGATTGGAGCAGTACTAGTAGCTCATTGACCTGGTCTATGTCTTCTCTTTTTTTTTAGGTTCATCGTCGATTAGTGGGGCAGTCTCGATTGAAACGACAGACTGTTTCATCTGAGAGGTAAGGGGTCCCTGATGGGGGGTTGAGCAATTGACCGGGATAGGCGTGTGGGCGACCCGCCCTCGCTGCTTTACTTCTACCGTACTCTAACAGTTCTAGGAGTGATGTATTTATGGACTGATAAATCATCGCCGCCGAATCCTAAAAAAGCGGTCGGAAAGTACGACAGTATTGTGGGGCAATCCTAATCGATAAATCACTTGGATGCTCTGGGATTTACCTATGAAAATGATCCCGTAATTCTTGCTTTATACCGCTAAATCTTGAAGCGAAGTTAAAATTAAATTAGGTGCAATTATTTGTTAGATTCTTTAATAGATTCTCTGCCTCATTTATTTTTTGATTTGTTTCTTCTCTATTTAAATCAGACTTAATTTCGATTTTAACAGACCTGAATTTAACCGTGGCGAAGGGCAGTGGATATAAAAATTTATCCCACAAAAACTTTATTCGTATACCCTTATAGTTCGGGCTTAAGAGATAAAGTGGAACATTTGTCTTTTTAGCCAAGATAACCGCTCCAGCTTTCATTTTATGGCGAGGTCCCCTAGAGCCATCTGGAGTTAGAATAACAATCTTTCCCTTCTTAATCTCTTGAATCAGTTCTTCTAAGGCCGTTTTGCCTCTTGAACCAGACGAGCCATAGACAATTTTGTATCCCCAGGAACTCAGGACTTTAGCAAGCGAAGAGCCGACGTGATTCTTTGATGTAAGAATTACTGCGTTGCTGTGTTTCATAAAATCTAAAACGGGTAACATTTCATCATGAAACACAGCGATTACGCAAGGGCTGCTAACATCAATCGAGTTGCTATAGCGCAGTGTCTTTTTTATATAAAAAAGCATCCGTATTGTGAATGAGAGGATCCCTCTCAATAACAATCTGGAAAATCTGGTTTCTTGGCGCATGGTTTATCTCGAAAATAACAGTGAGATAAGTCAATGTAATCTAATTATGAAAAGACAAAAAGGGGCATGTCGTTGTGTTTATAATAGACGTGCCGCGCATTGATCTGGATGTTTTTTTAATGAGACGGTGTTTAGGCATCGAGAAGTCAGATGGAGTGTATTACGTGATCAACCGTAGGAACCTCCGTCAGGATTTGTTTATCAATGACGGGGCGTATTTAGTGTTTGAGTCCTGTTTATTTGAGGCATGCGAGCAGTGTGGTTGGGTGCTGGAAGGGTATTGTGTGATGACGAATCATTTCTATCTGGTGATCCGCACGCCGTCATGGATTATCTCGACAGTATCGGCCGCGACCGCATCGCGCAGCACGACCAGCAACTCGGCGCCTATACGTTTGAGAAGCTGGCCACGCTCAAAGGCATCCGGCTCTTCGGCCCGACCGTCGGCCGTGCGGGTCTCGTCAGCTTTCTGCTCGACGGTGTCCACGTGCATGATGTGGTGGCGGTGTGGCGCAGCGCGGCGGCCATCATTGCAATCAGCCGCCCATGAAAAAGCTAGGGGTGGAGTCCACCGCACGCGCAAGCTTCCATTTCTACAACACGACCGAAGAAATTGATCGCTTTGTCGAACTCGTCCGTGATGTTCAAAAGTATTTCGGGAACTGGCATCTACATTAGGAGTCAAGATCCTAGCAACTCACCCAAGCTCAAATAAAAACAGATACTCAAGAAAAGAGCATTGGACCTCAATCCACCATGCAGCAAGTGCTCGAAGCTTATCCTGCGGCACCGCGCGCGCTGTTTCAAAGCTACCATGTCCGCGGCTGCAGCAGTTGCGGCTTTCAGTAGGAGGAAACCGAGGAGAATCACACAACAAGGAGGGAAAGATCATGAACAACTTACCAAAAGAAGAAGCAATCAAAGGGGCATTTTTCGCTGCCATTGTCGGCGATGCCCTTTGTCTTGGCAGTCACTATGAATACGATGCCGCAAAGATTTTTAAGGCCTATGGCAATAGTCCACTGGATAAGTTTATGTCCCCTGGTGAAATGATGGGCGGACACACTCATGGAATCGGATGGGGTGAGCGCAATTACCATCCGGGTAAAAGGGCCGGGGGAACCACAGATTACGGTGATTACAATATCCTCGTTTTAGAGCATTTGGCGGCTATCTCCGACCCCGCAAGACCTTTGAGTGTTGCCGCGATGATTCCGCATTGGATGAAACGTCTTGAGAATGGATGGGGTTCATGGATTTGCACCATGACTCAAGAGACCTATGCGCAAGTCAAAAGAGGAACCCCGATTGAACAGCTTGGCGGTATCTCGAACGCGATGGCTATCCGCCATGTTGCTGCCCATGCCTACTATGAAACCGAAGACGAATTGGTGGACGCGGCAAGAAAAACAATGTTCACCCACAAAGATGCCCATGCGTTAGGCGGAGGAGAGTTCTTTGCGCGCGTGACCCACCGTGTTATCAATGGCGCTACCCCCCTCGATGCGATTGAAAGCGTAGCAATACAGATGGGGGGCTTTTTTGAGCAAAAAGCGGCTCAAGCCATTACGAAATGTAAAGAGGAGGCTGATCCTAATTCGGCGCTTTCCAAAGAGCCGTTCTCGGATGATCTCGCCCTCACGAGCATGGCAAGACTATGGGATGTCGGCCGCTCTGAACCGATCAAGGTCGGTAAAGCCAGCCCAACTGAGGGGACGCTTCCCGGGGCTGTCTATTTTATTCTCAAGTATGCAAACCAACAAGACGGATTAAAAAAAGCGCTTCAAGCCAATGCAATGGTGGGTGGCGATAATGCGTCACGGAGCATTGCAATCGGAATGGTATTGGGTGCCTATAAAGGGGTTCATGCAATCCCAAGTGCATGGCAGGAGACACTGGATCAGTGGGACTATTGTGAGGACCTTCTTAATCAGCTTCCACTGTTAAAACATCGATAAGCCTCCCTCCAATGAAACAACACGGGAGACTCAGGAGAGCTCCCGAACAAAAGAAGACATAGGCTAGCAGAGCTGCTTTCTGCACTATGTCCCTAGATCAAATGAATGATAACTGAGATCAATTTCGTCGTCACCGGGCCACTGCTCTATCACGAGCAGACCAAGCATCATTGCCATCGCTATCCGAGGTCCGCCGGTACCTAGATTGGGCCAATCAGCCCAAGCCCTTCCGTTCCTATGAAGGAGTGACACCGGTCAGGCTTCCGTTGCTGCAAGAAGACCCGGCGAGCGAGCACTTGGCTTTATATGAAAGGAGCCGCAACGCGTTCCATGATTTTACCTACGAAACTATCGGCGCGTTTCTTGAGCTGTCGCTCGAGCTTTCGGCGTGCCTCTTACCGACCTCAATTCCGAAAGAAAAATCGGCCTGATGAAAGCGGTGGAGCGATTCGATTTTAATAAGGGAGGAAAGCTCAGCACTTACGGCTCGTGGCGAATGAAGACAATCAAGCGCGCTCTGGCTAACCAGAGCAAGTCTACATAAAAGGACCGACCTCAATGGTGCTTGGGCCAAGGCCGGGAACAAGTTTCAAGAGTCAGTCGGTGGGTGGACGATGATGCGGGCTCCGGGGTTGTTTTTCAGGTAGGCAAAGGCCCAGCCGAGGAGGACGGCGAGCTTGTTGCGGAAGCCGATCAGGAAAAGGATGTGGACGAGCAGCCAGGCCACCCACGCGAGAAAGCCTCGCAGCTTCAATCTGCCGGACTTTACCACGGCGACGTTCTTGCCGATGATCGCCATCAGCCCTTTGTCAAAGTAACGGAACTTGGGCCGGAGAGAAACTTTTCGGTCGGCGAAGTCGGGTTGCCCTAATCGCGCTTCTTCCTTGAGCACCTTGGCGACGTGCTCGCCCATTTGGGTGGCGGCAGGGGCGACACCGGGCACGACGACGCCTCCACGGTCGGTCATTTTTACTAGGTCGCCTGCGACAAAGATATCGGGGTTTCCAGGAATCGATAGATCAAGCTCGGGCGTGATCCTTCCGGCAGCATCGGCAAGTGGTACTCCTAGTTGGCGGGTGAGCGGGTGGGCTTCAACACCGGCGGCCCAGATAATGGCGGCTGATTCGAGCGAAGTGCCGTCGGTGAATCGCAGGCACCGGGCTTCCACGTTGCTGACCCGGTGTCCGGTCCGCACATCCACGCCAAGCGACTCAAGCCGGTGTCTGGTGTATTCGCTTTGATCATCATCGAAGGCGGCAAGAAGACGCGGGGCATCCTCGACTAAGATGACCTTAAGATCGGAGGTGTCGAGGCGGCGGAACTCGTCTTTCATCGCATTGTGAACGAGGGTGGCGAAGGCGCCGGCGAGTTCGACTCCGGTCGGACCTCCTCCAACGATTGCTACCGTCATGAGTTTTTTTCGCTCAGCGAGGTCGGTGGTGCGCTCGGCAAGCTCGAGGTTGGTGAGGATCATGCGACGGACCGATTGGGCGTCGGCAAGCGACTTCAGGCCCAGGGTGTGCTGCTCCCATTCGGGGTTCCCAAAGAACGAGGTTCGAGCGCCTGCTGCAAGTAACAGGTAATCCCATTCATATTCGGTTCCCGAAGTTCCCGTGGCGGTCTTGGCTTTGGGATCGAGCTTCTTGATGTCGTCCATCAGGACGGTGACGTTCTCTGCCTTGGCGAGGACCTGTCGAATCGAGCGGGCGATATCTGGTGCGGCCAGCGAGGCGGTGGCCACCTGATAAAGCAGTGGCTGGAAAAGGTGATGGTTGGTGCGGTCAATGAGAGTCACCGTAAAACGGGAGTCGCCAGCCAGCTTACGGGCGCACTTAAGGCCGGCAAAGCCGCCTCCAATAATCAGTACTCGCCGTGTCAATTTCTTTGCTTGCTTCGTCATTTGTCGCACAATGCCATAGGCATCTAAATTAGCAAGAGAGAGCGTGCGAAAAATTTAGAAGACACGCATAACTCTCATGAAAAATAGTCAGAAGGCGAAAAGGGATCATGTCGTCAGAAGGCGAAAACGGATCATGTCGTCATGTTTATAATTGACGTGCGATGCCCTGACTAACTTTCGTAGTCTAATTACATGACTACACGGCCGATTCGCAGTTTTTTTCTTAGCGCTTGCTCATTTATCGGCGTTCAGAATGCGATGGCTGATGATGTGGTAGAGGTCTACAACACCTACTGCATGAGCTGCCATGGTGAGAATCTAAAGGGTGGCCTCGGTACCAATCTACTCGACGAGGATGCATGGAAACGAGTTGGGCAAGGAAAGGGCTTCATCGAATATGTGAAAGAAGGAAACATCGAAGCGGGAATGCCCTCTTTTGGCGGTGCCATCGGGGATCCAATGATTCGAGCGCTTGAAATTTACATTGATGAACGGCGCAAAAAAGCGGCTAAAAAAGGAGAGTCTAAGGCTGCGCCAGTCGATGGGGTCTATCAAAGTAAGGAGTACGATTTTCGAGTGGAGACAGTGGTTGAAGGTGTCGACACGCCTTGGTCCATTGCCTTCATCTCTGAAGACAGTATGTTAATCACTCAGCGTTCAGGAATGCTGCGGATCTTCGAAAAAGGGAAGTTGCTCAAACCAGTGAAGCATACGCCAGAAGTCTGGGCAGTCGGGCAGGGGGGCTTACTCGAGGTGGCCTTACACCCAGATTATGCAATGAACGGCTGGATCTATTTAACCTATGCGGATAGTCTGGATACGTCCGTTGAGAAACCCATCGGGATGACAAAAGTCGTCCGGGGTCGAATCAAGGACCTCGCTTGGGTTGATGAAGAAGTCATCTTTGAGGTGCCCGTGGAGCATCACAACGCAGGGGGGCTTCATTTCGGCTCACGCATAGTCTTTAAGGATGGCTACCTGTATATCAGTATCGGCGAGCGTGGATTTAAAGACGATGCCCAAGACTTGACTTTGCCAAATGGCAAGATTCATCGCCTTCACGACGATGGCAGAATTCCCTCGGACAATCCCTTCGTGGATCAGAAGGATGCCTATTCCAGTATTTGGGCTTATGGTGTGCGTAACCCTCAGGGACTTGATCTGCATCCTGTGACGGGTGAGCTGTGGGAGTCTGAGCACGGCCCTCGTGGTGGCGATGAAATTAATATCATCAAGAAGGGGGCGAACTATGGTTGGCCAGTGATTAGCTTTGGTATGAACTACAACGGCAAGCCGATGGTGGATAGCACCGAAGCACCTGGCATGGAGCAGCCATTACTTTATTGGGTACCTTCGATCGCGGTATGCGGTATCGATTTTTATGAAGGAGATGATTTCCCGTCTTGGAAATACAACCTTTTTGCGGGTGGCTTGAGGGCCAAGGAGCTTCACCGTCTGGTGATTGAAGAGGGTAAGATCGTAGAAGATGAAATAATTTTGTCAGGCTTAGGCCGAGTTCGAGACATCGCAAGTGGTCCGGATGGTTATCTTTACCTGGTACTTAATGCCGAGGATCGAATCGTCCGGTTAGTTCCAGTTCAGTGATCGAATTGCCTTTCAATCCATCATCAGAAGGGTGAAAGAGACTAAACTGTTAGTCGTGTAATCCCTCGCCACAGGCATCGCTGCCTATTTTATATGTTAGCCTATATATGTTCTCTCACCTCACCATCATTACTTGCCTGCGACGGCGTATACTCATCCCATTCACGTTGATCGCTTTGTTTACGACGTATTCTCTAAATGGGCAGGAGCGTGAGTTTAGCTTGCTCGCGCTGGCCCCTTTTGAGGTGACCTCTGAGCGCAGTTGGGGCACATCGGATGCACTGAACGGAAAAGATCGCATCTGGGATCCAGACGCGATTACACAGACAGCACCACGCACATTGGATCAAGTGCTGTATCAAGAACCATCTTTTTCTTTGTATCGCCGTCAGAATTCACTCTTCTCGGCACCACAGGCTCAGGGGGTGAGTTTACGTTCGATTGGAGCGACAGCAGCGCCGCGGACTTTGGTCTTGCGTGATGGCATTCCACAGAATGATCCTTTCGGTGGTTGGGTCCCATGGGCGCGCTATACGCCTGGTAGTATTGAATCCGCGCGTATTCTGCCGGGAAATCAAGCTGCGGCCTGGGGCCATCAGAGCGCCGGCGGCGTGATAATGATCGACAGTGTGTTGCCGCAGCAGGAGGTGCATCGCGCGCAGTTCACGGTGGGTTCTTTCAACACCATCGCCGCCGATACCCAGCACAGATCCACCCATGGTCGTCATGGGTTCTACATTAATCTAGCGACCTCCGATAGTGATGGCGATGACTTGATCGATTCCAGTGACCGCGGGTCGATTGATGAATCCGCCGATTTCGAGACCAGTGGTGTCGATGTGCGCCACCATTTTCAGGTTAATGAAGCAATCCGTTTGGAGTCGGCAGTCAGCTACTACCAAGAAGACCGCAGTAACGGCACACCCGCAACGCATTACAATACGGAGGCGTGGGATCTGTCATTGCGCTTAGTTGGAAACTTCGAAGATCAGGAGTGGAGCGCATCCGTCTATTATCAGAATCGCTCGTTGGATAGTGTCTTCAGTTCCGTCAATGCAGATCGCAGCGCAGAAACGCCAGTGCTCGATCAATATGATACGCCGGCTGACGGAGTGGGCGGGAATGTCGTCTTTGCGACGGAGGACTTTCAACACATTCGTCTGGTCATGGGGGCAGACATACGTCACCTCGATGGAGCCACACATGAGGATGTGTTAATTCCAAATCGCCGCCGCAAGGCCGGCGGCGAACAGACGATCACGGGGGCATTCGTCACATTCGCTAACCAGCCTGAGCAGCTCAATCAGTATGAACTAAATGTACGCATGGATTATTGGTCGCTGAATGATGGTTACCACACTGAAACTTCGAAGTCCACTGGAGTGCAGACGCGCGACGATCATTACAGCGATCGTAATGATTGGGAGCCTTCGATCAGCGTGGCGACTGCGCATCAGTTGGCCGATTCACTGCGATTGAACCTTGGCAGTGGCTATACATTTCGCCTGCCCACCATTAATGAGCTCTATCGTCCATACCGCGTGGGTGGCGACATTACCGAGGCAAATACTGATTTGGATCCAGAGCGTTTTTTCAATTTGGAAGCAGGCTTAACTTGGCAAGCCCATGAGCAGCTTTCCTTGCGCACGGGCGTTTTTCAATATTGGATCGATAATGCGATCGCGAACGTTCGCACGACAGCACCTGCAGGGGTCTTTGTGCCATCGGGCGGTAGTTATAATCAGAGGCAGAACGTCGATTCTGCAACGGTATTTGGCTGGGAAACTAGACTCGAGTATGCGGCGACGGACACGCTGACCGTTGCACTGAATTATTTGTATACACAGGCGGAGTTCGAAGATTCCAATGTGCAACCCGAGCTCGAGGGTAACAGATTCCCACAAGTGCCGACGCACAAAGCGACCGCATCGGTTGATTATCAAATCAACCAGCAGTTGCTGTTATTTGGCTCCATCGAATATGGCTCCTCACAATACGATGATCCTTTGAATGATCGTAAGCTGACGGATTATATAACTGGGCAGGTGGGCGCTTCGTATCAGTTGACTCATGCGATCCGTCTGGTTGGCCGTGTAGACAACCTCGCCGATGCCACCGTTATTACCGGCGAGCGTAGTAATGGTGAGCGTAGTATTGCACCTGGTCGTTCCTTATGGCTCTCAATCTTAATTGATTGGTAGAGGCAGTAAAAAGAGAAAGTAGAAACCATCTTTCGTCTTGATACACTAACCCCTTTTTCAACCCCTAGCTATGAGGCAGTTCCAATGCCCCAAAGGATTCACCCCTGATCTGGCTCATGATGAAGTTCGGCAAGCTAGGCGGGCAGTATACTGAATAGTGCGTTCTACGCGATCTAATCGCACGCATGCGCTTGCATGACTGCCATGTCGACGAACTCTAGCGCCGAGGCGTGGGTCGCAACCAGTCGCAATTTAGGTGCCACGCCCGCTTCATAGGCCTCAATCCAACGGCTCATACACAGACACCAGAAATCTCCTGACTGGAGTCCCGGAAAACCATATGCCAGCAAGGGCGTACTCAAATCGTTACCGCGCGCTGCGGTAAATTCTAAAAACGCATCGGTCACCTGTACGCAAACCGTGTGCATGCCTTGGTCTTCTCCACAGGTATCGCACTTTCCATTCCGATAAAATCCAGTCATCGGATCAGAGCTACATTCAATTAATTCACCTCCCAAAACATTTCGTGCCATGACGCTAGGTTTACACAGCTTACAATGAAGTCAACAAAGGGCGCACTTCTGAGATTCGAAAAGAGAAATTCGAAAAGGAGTCGTTCTGTAATTCTTGTACTCTCATGATTAAAACACGCTCGAACGTCACGACTTCGACATCATCCCTTCCTGACTGCTGTGTTCTTGTTCCTGTTTGCTACACAACACCGTGTTTGTCGTCGCAGACGCCCCAAAAGTGTTTAGGCCACACCACGTAGAGTATCCTCTACGTGGTGTGGCCTAGCGGGCACAGAATTTTTTGCTTATTGCTTGGTTACTCTTTCGACACTGCTTGCCGCGCAGCTTTCGGTCTGGCTTCCACATGATCAACCGAGATGTCACGCAAGTAGCGAAAATACTCCGAATCGGTGCCTAACACAAGGGTGGAAGTATTACCGACAGTCTTGGAATAGCTCTCTAGAGTGCGCAGGAAGGCATAAAATTCTGGATCGGCTCCGAATGCTTCGCTGTAAATACGAGAAGCCTCGGCATCGGCGCGACCGCGGATGCCCTCGGCCTCACGGTTGGCTTTTGATTGAATCACCGCCAGCTGACGCTTAGTATCACCATCGATCTCGGCGGCACGGCCTTCACCCTCGGAGCGAAACTGCTCTGCGATGCGCTGACGTTCAGCGATCATACGATCGAAGACACGCTGTTCCACCGCTTCGACGTAATCGATACGCTTGATGCGGATGTCGATTAGCTCGATGCCCAGCCCAGGCATTTGACTGGCGGCTTGAATGAAGATAGACTTCACCAGTTCTTGGCGCCCGGTCTTCACTTCTTGAAGTAGGGTTTCATCTTCACCTTCGCCCGCTAGTTGCGCGCGCGCCAAATCCTCCTCACTCACTTTCCAATCTTTCGAGCGCACGATCTCGACTAGATCACTGGCAGAAATTTTATCGCGTACTACCGAGTCAAGGATGTCGTTAAGTCGGAGGGTGGCACCGCGCTCGTTTTGCACACGTTGCATGAAGACGAGCGGATCGGCGATGAGCCAACGAGCTGTGGTATCGACGGAGATAAACTGCTCGCCTCGAGTCGGAATCTGATTCGGATCCCCATCCCACGAGATCACGCGCTTGTCGAAGCGGCGTACCTCTTGAATGAACGGTAGCTTAAAATGTAGGCCGGGTGTGGTGACAGGATCACCGACGGGCGCACCGAGTTGCACGACTACGGCCTGCTCGACTTCGTCGAGTATGTAAATCGAAGAGTAAATAAGGACGGCTGCAACAGCCGCGAACATACCAGAACCGATGAGTAAAATTGGATTATTTTTCATGTTTTAACGTTTTGAGGGGAGTTCGATCGGGCTGTCTCCGAGGTTAAGGAGCGGGAGTGGCGCATTACCGGACTGTTCCATGATGAAAATTTTGCCTGCATTAGGAAGCACGACGTCAATCATTTCTAAATACATGCGCTGGCGCGTTACGGCGGGCGCGTTGGAGTATTCTTCGTAAATCGCGGTGAAGCGCTCGGTCTCACCGCGCGCCGCGTTGACGCGTTGTGCGGCGTAGCCTTGGGCCTCAGCGATCACTTGCTTAGCTTGACCTTCCGCGCGTGGGATTACCTGGTTGCGACGCTTCTCCGCCTCGTTGATGTAGCGCTCACGCTCCTGCTCTGCCTGATTGACCTCGTTAAAGGCCGGCTTCACTGGCTCGGGAGGCGTCACATCTTGCAATTCGATCGTACTGATTTGCAGACCAAGATCAAAATAGTCCATCGCCTTTTGTAACTCCACACGAGCGGAAGTGGCTACTTGTACACGCTTCTCGGTGAGCACATCACTACCGAGGCTGTTGCCCACGATTCGTCGCATCACCGCTTCAGAAGTATCACGCAGCGTCTGCTCAGGATCGCGCACCTTGTGGAGGAATTTCGAGGGGTCGCTGACCCGATACTGAACGACCCACTCGACATCAATCACCTTCAGGTCACCCGTCAGCATTAGTGACTCATCTTTTTGCGTCTGATTCTTGCTATAGTTCGTTCGCGAACTACTGCTTTGTGATTCTGAGCGGAAACCAAACTCCTGTTTCAAGATGCGGGCAGTGGGCACCATTTGCGCTGTCTCGATGCCAAAGGGAATCTTAAAATGAAGCCCTGGCTCTTTTTGCCCCACTACTTTGCCAAAGCGTTTGACCACAGCCTCCTCCTCCGGTTGGACAATGTAGTAACTAGTAAATATTCCAATAGCAAGCAGAGCGGCTATCGGCAAAATATAAAGCCACTTGGCTTGTTGGCGTGCTGCGTCCCAATCGATATCATCGAGCGGGTTTCGCGGCATATTTGGAGGCGTGTTTCTATTCATAAGTAAACTATTTATATGTGCTATATCTACAAACCAGTCAAGCACGACTGAATTGTAACAATTATTTGTAAATAGAACTAGAAAGATGACAGGAGAAAGAAAACGGGGGCAGTCCAATGTTTCATAGTTCACAACATCCAGTCGTGTAATTGCCTCGCTTGATCACATGGTAATGTGCTTCCTGAAATTCAATCTTCTCTTCCGTGGCATCACTCAATCACTGCCATGCTAACCAAAGGCTGAACTAGGGTCATGGAACCTTGGACTGGCCCCTTTTTTGTTCTCCCTTTTTCTCCAATACTTGATGATCTATTTTGAACTCGCGGCGGGTCAGGCGAGTCAGGTGTTCGCATCGGGGTCTGGTTCTGCTGTTCGTTTTTCGGTAAGATATCGCATCAACATTTCGATTGGACCACGCTTAAATCGGCACTGCCATAAGTATGCAAATACGACGCTCACTGCGAAGAATACCCCTGAGGCCAGCAAGGAAAACAAAAGAGTCTGATTCTCCAATCGACCAATCGCTTCGAGGGTTCCCATACCGATAACTACATGTGCGACATACAGGGTAAGGGCTTGCTGCCCGGTCGCCACCCAAGGGCGTATCCATGGCTGACTCCCATACCGCACGCCTATCTCGACAAACACGGCGACAATTGCACTCGCAGCCCCCGCCCCGGCCAAAATATATAAGGGCATCGGTGGCATCGGTTTAGTTCCAAAGATAGCCACGATTGCCTCTTGATCTGCTATGCTTACTTCCGCGGATAAGCCGTGAATCAAGAGCCGACTGGTTACCTCTGCGGAAAGCGCCGTGATTAACCCGCCCCAAAATCCCCGACGACGAACCACTAGATTATTCATGTCAAAGCGTCCGATAATCATTCCAATCAGGAGAAAACTCAGCCAAGGAATCGTCGGGTGGAAACCGTTGAAAAACAGATTTCGTATCATTCCAATAGGAGTCCAGAATCCTGCATATTCCAATGTCGTCCAATTCCACTCCTGCTTGTAGTTGAACGCGAAGAACATGACAACGAAACCGACCATGAGCAGAAAGCTCAGGATTGATAACTTCCGGATGGAGCTTGTTAGAAGAAGCGCAGCGACCGCGATGTAAACACCATAGAAGTGCAGAATATCAGCTGGCCAGACTGGGGTATATAAGAGCCCGATAAAAGAGAAAGAATGCCCGTTTTAAAAGGGTGTTGCGGATTGGCACAGTTGCTTTGGGGGCATTTGACTTTCGCGCCTTAGCAGAGAGCAGCGAGATGCCGATTCCAGCCAATAGCACAAAAGTAGCCGCGGCGCGGCCCTCCAGTAATCCAGTGAGGTCAACCAGCCGAGGCGGACCGTTGTTCGCAGTTCCCATTACAATCTTAAAGTTAACTACAACCATCCCAAAGAGCGCCAGCGCTCTCGCAAGGTCGTAGCCAATTATTCGGTTTTTCATATAGCGGTGCTAATTGGCAGACGTTCAAGTGGAGGCAACACATCCCGCCGAAAATGAGATGACGTTGTCGACCTAAAGCTATTTAGATGAGACCTAAAAACTGTGGCAATGTTGAATGACACAATAAACGTTAGGTTGCCAGCGTTTAAAATAAGTACCCATGAAGCTCCGGGTGTTTTTTTAAAGTTGAGATGTGACACATTTAATTTAAACATTGGACCCCCCTTTTTTTTAGGCGATGAGTCAGGCTGTGGCCAAGTTTTGTGTTCTTGGCGGTGATGAAAATGAAGCGCATAAAGAGTTGATTGTAAACATAACGAAATGCCCGCTTTGTTGTGACCCCCTGTTGTGTGATGTCGTTGGAATCGGGGGTAAGAGTAGCGATATGTTTGTTCTAATTTTTTAATTTAAGATAGTTTAAGGGAGTGTCCTTAATTTTGTGTAACTGACTTTTCGCTGATGTTGTTAGATTGATTGTTATTAGGCATTCTGTCCTCAAACTCAATGGAGAATCGATTCAGAGCAGCTGGCCAGTTTCGGATCGGTATGGTCCATTTCTTTTGTGATGTTTTTGATAGCTAGATAAAAGAGCTTGTATACCGCTTCGCTGAAATAAAACAGGTTTCGATTACGGCTGATATTTCTAAATGAGCTGTTGAGCGACTCGATGGTATAAGTGGTATTGATGACCTTGCGGATCTCCTTTGGATAATCAAAGAATGGGGTCAGGTTTTCCCAATGAGCCTGCCAACTTTTGCCAATGGCGGAAAGTGCTCGTCATGGATTCCACGGAATCTAACCAGTGCAGCTTTGGCGGCCTCAGCAGTGGATGCGGTGTAGAAGTTTTTCAGCTCCGCTGCGACCTCCTTACGCTCTTTCCACACGACAAAATTGAAGCTGTTTCGTGTAATGTGAACGATGCATAGCTGGGTAGTGCGAGAATAGACGTTCTTAAGTGCCTCAGGGAAGCCACTGAGCCCATAGACGCAGGAAAAGAAGATGTCACGTAGCTCTCGATTCTGAAGCTCAGTGAGCACGTTTAGCAAGAACTTCGCGCCTTCGTTGGGCGAAGACCACATGCCAAGGACTTCCTTTTGCCCCTCCATGTTAAAGCCCAGAACCAAGTAAATTGCACGGTTGGAGACCTTTGCGTTGTCTCTGACCTTAACCACAATGGCATCAAGGTAGATAATCGGATAAACTGGATCCAATGGTCGACATTGCCACTCTTTGACCTCTTTGCAGACCGCATTAGACACACAGGAGATTAATGTCAGCGACACTTCGACGTTATACATCTGCTCTAAATACCCCTAGATGTCGCGGGTCGTCATGCCTCGTGAGTAGAGGCTTAAAATCGCATCATCAAAACCGTCAAAATGACGTTGATGTTAAGCACCAAGATCGGCTCAAAATTACCTTCTCGATCACGAGGGACGTTCACCTTAAGATCACCGTCATCGTTGCGTAGGCGCTTTGAGCTGTGCCGATCGCATGCGATGGTCGCTCCGGCAGGACGTTTCTCATTCTTATCGTAGCCTAGGTGAGTCGTCAGACCAGCATCCAGCGCGCGTGTGATCAGACGCTTTTTTAGCTCGGCGAGTAAACCGCCATGGCCAATTAAGTCCTCGGGCTCTAATAATCTTCTAGTAGCTGATCGAGCAGCTGGTTGATTACTTTATTTTTCATGGGATGTTCTCGTTTCTTACTAGTAGAACATCAGCTTTTTCAATTTACACACAATCCTACCCTCTTGGCTAAGGCAGTTATTTAACTGCGATTGAGAACAATACTTTATCGGGGTCTGGCATACTACTCCAAGCGTCTACGTTGGCGACGATCATTCGATTTGGGTAGATGCGCCGCCGATGCCCGTGCTATTCGCTCCGTGGTGGGGCGGTGGATTCGCGGATGATGAGGTTGGCCTTCATCCAGGGCTCCGAGGGGACGAGCGTCTTTTGACCTTGGAGCTTTTGATGTACCCATGCGGCTGCGGCTGCGCCGAAGCGATCGTTGGCGATGTCGACCACACTCAGCGGTGGGCAACTATATTCCGAGCGTGCCGGGTTGTCGCAGACCAAGAGTGAAATGTCCTTGGGGATGCTCAGGCCCTTGCGGTTGCATGCCAGATGCATGCCATCCGCCAATTCACTGCTGGCGGCGAAGATCGCGGTGACTTCGGGGTTTGTCTCCAGTAGTTTGGTGGCGGCATGGAAGCCCATCTCCAGGCCAGAGAATGATTCGTAGGGTGTCGGGGAGGGGATGTGCTCCTCCTTGATGGGGAGGCCGCTGCGGGTGAGTGCATTGCGGTAGCCTTTCAGTCGATCTTGCTGCCCCGAGTTATTCGGCGAGCTGTGCAGGTAGGCAATCATGCGGTGGCCGAGCTGGTGTAGGTAGTCCACCGCGCGTTCGGCGAGGTACACATTGTCGACGGTCAGTGTGTTGTCGGGGAAAGCGGGATTTTCGCTAAGTAGGCAGCAGTAGGGCACCTTTTCTTTCTCAAATTGCTCGATAAAAGTGCATTTCTGGTTGCTGTTTAATAGGATCACGCCGTCGGCACTGCGCCGGAACAGCTCTTTGACCACATTCATATTGTTGAGCTTGTCGCAGGAGGCGCTAAATAGTGACAGCTCGATTTCGTTTTGCCGGCAATAGCGACTCGCGCCGTTCAGCACTTCGGCGGAGTAGTCCGATACGATGTCGCGCTGACCATTTTCGCTAATCAATAACAGGCAGATATTGCTTATCCGCGGCGCGAAGGCGCGCAGCTTGAAGCCTCTTTTTTCAGCTAGGTCCATGACCTGCATGCGCCGCTTCTCGCTGATCCGCGATGAGTTGTTGAGTGCCCGACTGACTGTCGCGGCGCTGATGCCCAGCTCATCGGCGAGTGAATAGATTGTTACGTTTTGTCTTTTCATAATAAATGACCTTTAAAGGGTAACAATGAGGTAACAAGTTACGCAAGGATAAAATGTACGTTGCGTTAATTAGGTGTGTGGGCGCTAGGTAAAGAGCGGAGGATCCGCCGCGGAAAGCTTCCGTCTTCATTGCATTGCGCCGTTACGAGTCGCTAGATGGCGGGGGGGGGCGGAGAGGCCAAGTCAGAGGCACTGCTCTGTTCACGAATTATCATGCGCGCTGGTGTAACTACTGAGTAATTAGTGTTTCTAAGGCCTGGACATGTCACTGAGTATAACCGTGTGATTAGCGATCATAAGCGATCTCCGATATAGCGGTTCTGAGTCTGAATGAGGATTTGTCTCTCTCTCACTCTCTCTCTCAAAGCTGATGACTACTTATATAGCACCAACTAGAAGAATTATACTGCCGTGCAGTAAGTATTGTGATTTAGCGATTCGGAAAGTCTTGGTCAAGTTACTTAAAATGGGACAGAGCATGTGTTAGTCTGGGCAGTTTTGACCACTGTATGAAGAACAATCTTGGTTATAGCGGCAGTGCGGAAGTGAGTGATATGGGAAGTGACCCGGGAAGCGACAACGACATCACCTACAACTTTTGGACACGTCAGTGACGGTGGCCGCGGATGATTTCAAGAGTCTCTGCTGTGCTCAACTAACGCAAACTCGCAGGCGGATTTCAGTCTTCAATATCTAGATTAAGTGCAACTAGTTGTCCGCAGCGATCTAATCGATGCCGGAACCACGAACCTTGTCGGAGTCATCCCGTATTATTCCGGTTCCGCTCCGGATCTGGGC
>TARA_B110000208_G_scaffold27862_1_pt1 | contig 20532 bp, 18 predicted proteins | sample TARA_B110000208 | Tara Oceans TARA_B110000208 (sample SAMEA4397426) | marine metagenome | biome: Polar Biome; feature: [SRF] surface water layer (ENVO:00010504); material: water (ENVO:00002006), including particulate matter (ENVO:01000060) such as... | depth 5 m
GGCTGATTATTGATGAGTGATTTAGTGCGACCTATTACGTCGCAGCGATCTGTAGAATCTGTTGGCATGCCAGATGTACGACGTAGAGAAGGCTCGCAGGGATTGGTGGCTAAAAGTGAAGGGCAGGGGGCTGATTCGGCTGTGGTCATTGAGGATGAACATCTAGGCAATCAACGACTGCTGAATACTTTGCGTACGGACTACCCGAACCTCATTCTCAATTACCGCGTCACTCTTGGCATTCAGAGTGACGGAGATTTTGTCTGCTCAGAGCAGTCCATTCTTTTAAGTCGCTTAGATGCTGGCATTTAGGCATTAAAAAGCCCTAAGCGTGTGGTGCTTAGGGCTTTCCAAAATGGAGCCACCTGTCAGAGTCGAACTGACGACCTGATGATTACAAATCAACTGCTCTACCAACTGAGCTAAGGTGGCCTACTTACTGGATCGGGGACTTGAACCCCGAACCAATTGATTAAGAGTCAACTGCTCTACCAATTGAGCTAATCCAGCAAGTTTGTTAGTGACGTTGATCACTAACGAAGATGCGGAGAATGTTTCTGAAGTCCCTCCTGTCAAGCCAGCGATTTTATTTTTTTAATTTTCTTTTTCTTCTGGCTCTGCATCTGGCTTGGGGCCGCGCCCAGACTGAGGTTCCTTGCCATCGGGACGTTGCGAACGGGGGCCTTTTTTATCGTGATGGGGGTGTGGTGCCATGAAGCCTTGTTGTTCGAAGGTGGCTTTGCGCTCAGCACGCGACATCTCGTTGAGCTTTGTGCGCCATTCTTTGCGCTGTGCCGGGCTCATCGCCATCCAGCGTTCGCGCATGGCTTCGCGTTGCTCCTTGGGGATTGCTTCAAATTTCTGACGCATAGCGGCGACTTTTCCAGGTGCCATTTTGTTAATTGTGCCGATCCGTTCCCGTAACTGTGTCTTTTCTTGGGGCGACATCTTTTCGATGCGCTCGACGGTTTGGCGCAAGTTGACCAGCTCGGCGTCGTTCATTTGCAGCAGGTGCTGCAGTAAGCGTGTTTCTTTGCCTGAGCCTGCATGGGGTGGGCTTTTGGGGCCTCTATCGTGGGCGTCTTGGCCACCCGCGCTAGTGGCTGCAATTAATAGACAGGCGAGTGCTGCGATTAGTGTGCTAGCTTTCATGATTCGTTTTCGAAAGTGAGTGCATCGAGTGTGCTGAGAAGACTGGTGCTGCCGAAGTGGTCGTCTTGAAGTTGGCTGAGTCCCGCGAGGCCTTCTCCGAGCAAAAATATTTCCTGCATTTCGGCCGCGCTGAGCGAGGGGGCTGCCTCTGTGGCAGGTTGCGGTAATATCCAAGGAGCGAGTGTTAGTGCGAGCACGACTAGTGCCGCGATCGGCAGGGCGAAGCGCAGCAATTGCCCGACAGGGCTGCTGCGGCGTTTCGCGTCTGGCAGTGCTTCGGCGGCGGCTAGCACACGGGCGGTAAATTCAGCGCTGGGTTTGAGTGGTTGGCTGGTGAGGAGGTCGTCGATCGTGCGATCGAGTGGGTCGCGTGAGTCTGTAGTTTTCATGAGCAGGACCAGCGGAGCTGGTGTGGGGACCAGCGGAGCTGGTGTGAGAAGGTATGAATGTGGAAAAGTATGAAGGACCAGCGGAGCTGGTGTGGGAAGGTATGAATGTGGAAAAGTCGGAAAGTGTTAAGGTGGGACGGAGCGCGAGTAGTGCGGAGCTGGTAAACCCAAGGTTTGCCCTGAGTCTGCGAAGAGTGACGAGAGCGGGTGCCCTGTGGGCAAGTGAAAGAACAAGGTGGAAAAGTTTGAAGGTGGGAAAGTCGGAAGGTGGGAAGAGTTGTCTAGGCGAAATCCTTGAGTTCGTGGCGGAGGTGAGTGCGTGCTCGGTGTAGCCATGTCTTTACAGAACTGAGACTGGCGCCGAGGGCTTCGGCGATCTCATCATAACAGAGCCCTTGTTGCTGTAGTAACAATATGGCGTTGCGCTGGTTTTCCGGTAAAGCTGTAAGGGCGAGGTGAAAGGCTTGTTCGATCTCGTGGCTGCCATCGACTGGTTCGGCTTGTTTCTGCATAACGAAGTCGGTGGGATCAATGAAATCGAGCGGTCGGCGTGCGCTCTTGCGGTAATTGTCGATCAAGCGACGCCGGGCAAGGGTAAAGATAAAAGCGCTAAAGGTGCCGCGGGCCGTGTAGCGTGGCGCGGCGCGGTAAAGTTCGAGGAAAGTCTCTTGCGCGAGGTCTTCGGCGTCGGCGCGATTGCGAGTGGAGCGGTAAAAGAAGTTGATTAGCCGTGTCTGCCAGCGCTGGACGAGGCTGGCGAAGGCGCTGCGATCGCCTGCCGCGAGCGCGCGCATGCAGGCGCTATCGATATCTTCAACGATAACTACAGGAGCTGTGATGGGGGTAGTTTTCGGCATAATACCAGCGGGCATGTTGGGGTGTATTGTCCAAGCTCGATTGGTGGTCTGTTCGTATGTAATCATGCTTACTCAAACAATCGAGATTTTACAAAGAAAGTTGCAGGGCTAAGTGCATTTTTTTGAGCCGCGACTACTTTTTGGAATAGCGCAGATTTTTTTGGCAAATTTGGCTGCCATACATGACCTGCGTGTCGATTACTAATAAAGCCCATAAGTATGGGGGTTCTAAAGGATTTCGTGCACAAGTTACTCACAGTGTATTGCGAACAACTTGTGTATAAATACCATATCTAGTGTTTATTTTTAAAAAATATACGATATACGGTATTCATTCATTTGACAGTTCAGATTCGGCCGCATATGGTCGGGCCTCGTAATTGGCCCCAATTACGCCCCAAAATATCCTATCTTACTTTCTTTCAACAGCTTCAATTGCAGCGACAGCTTTCCCCGCTAATTTTCTGCGATTTTCGTCCTTTTTTTTTAATAATCTCAAGTCTCACCTACCACTCACACATACTCATGGAAAAATCCTATACAATCGGCGATAAAACCTTCGTGCTCGACGAAGCGAAAGCAGCAGAAGCCTATGCTGCCAAAAAGATCATCAACGGCAAAGACACGATGTTTTTCAATATCTTGCCGCTCAAATACCAGTGGGCTTATGATTTGTATAAGACCATGAAGAACAATCACTGGGAGCCGGAAGACATCCCGATGCAGAAGGATGTCGAGTTGTGGCGCAGTTCCGATCTTTCTGATGCGGAGCGCTGGATCATCAAGATGGCAATCGGTTATTTTTCTGCGGCTGAGGGTATAGTTGGAGATAATATTCAACACGTGACCCGTGAATTGGTCACTGCTCCCGAGCTCAAGTTGCTGCTCGGCCGTCATGCGCACGAGGAGAATATTCACGCGGACTCGCTGGTTTATATGATCAGCTCGCTTGGCATCAACCCGCACGAGTGTGAGGCGATGTTCGAGGACATCCCAACCATTAAGCGCAAGACCGACTTCGTGGTCACCAACTCCCGTGGCTTGCGCCGCGATATGGATTTGAATACCACAAAGGACAAGCAGGCATTCACGAAGAACTTGTTCCTCTTCGGCCAGTGTATGGAAGGCACTCAATTCTACGGTCTGTTCGGTATGGTACTGTCGCTCTACCGTCAGAACAAATTCCCAGGTATCGGCCAAATGTTTCGCTACACACTGCGCGACGAGTCCAATCATATCGAGGTGTTCCGCAATTTGATCATGGATCTAATCGAGGAGAATCCTGATGTCTGGACGCCGGACTTCAAGGAAGAGCTGCGCGAGTTGATGCGCGAAGCAATCTCTTTGGAGAAGGACTTTATCGGTGACTGCCTACCAGTTAATTCGGTTGGCCTCAGTGCTGCAGAATTCTGCCAATACATCGATTATATTGGCGACCGTCGTCTTGAAGATGTTGGCCTAGAGCCGTTGAACTCTGGCGTCTCCAATCCATTCCCTTGGCTCGCTGAGATGATGGACATTAAGAAGGAGCAAAATTTCTTCGAAGGCCGTGTGACCGAATACCAGAAAGCATCTGCTCTGGGGCAAGTCGACGACGACGAGCTATAATCCAAAAGCTCGCACATTTATTATTTCCGGAGTGCGGACCTCGTCCGCACTCCGTTGACCAAAGCTACTAATTCTAAGGCCTACCCAGCCACCCCATTTACTAACTTGAACTAAAATAACGAACAATGATCCAAAAAATCTCATTTGAAGAAGATCTCGAACTCAAGCGCTACGCGTCGACTCCCAAAGATAAAAAACCACGGTTTGATTGGGCGGCGGTGATCGGCAAGGACCATTTTCAACGCTCCGAAATTAAAATTGAAGTCGAAGGTGGCGAGCGTGATTTCGATCTTGCTGAGATTGCTGATACCATCGGCGCGGCGCTGACTGACTTGCTATTGTCCCGCCGTGAAGAAGAAATTTACACAGATGTGAATCAAAAGTTTGTCGCGAGTATTGCTGAGAGTGTCGGCAAAGTGCTGGCCACTTCAATTGATCAAGGCCGTGCGTTGAAACTATCGGCTCACGACATCCATCTTCTCATTGAGAAGGCATTGATTGAGAACGATGCGCACGACGTCGCCAAGAGCCTAGTCTTTGGTCGCGCTAAGGGCCAAGAGCGTGAGCGTGATCCCGTTTCGATTCGTTTAATTCGTCGCAACGGTCAAGTCGTGCCTTGGAATGAAGCGAAGATCGAAGTCGCTGTGCGTAAGTCTTTTCTTTCGTTGCACTTAGACTCGTCTCCAGCAGTCGAAGTCGCACGTGCCGCAACCGACCGTCTTAACAGTGCCGGCCAAGCATTTCTCAACATCGAAGATGTCCAGGATGCGGTGCAAGAAGAGATGATGCGCCAAGGTCATTTCAAGGTCGCCGAAGCATACATCCTTTATCGTGCGCACCGTTTGCGCGTCCGTGAGGATGAGGGAGCAGTCGATTCTAGCGAAGCATTGCAGGAGTCGATGATCGTCGTCACCGAAGCGAATGGTGAGAATACATTCTGGGATGGTCTCGATCTGAAGCGTCGCATTGAGTTCGCGATGATCGGCTTGGATCTTAATTTAAGCGCTGAGGCAATCGACGATGAGCTGCGCCGCTCACTCTATCCGGAGATGACGCGTTCGGACTTGCAAAAGACGATCATACTAAATGCTAAGACCATGATCGAGCGCGATGCTGACTTTTCGCGGTTTGCTGGTCGTGTATTGCTGACATACATTTACGAAGAAGTGCTCGATTGGGACATTCTAAGTGATGGAGTTGAGCAACTCAAAGAAGCGCATCGCCGCGGCTTTAAGAGTTATTTAAAGCGTGCGATTGAGATCGAGCGCATCCACCCGAAGCTACTCGACTTCGACCTCGATCAGATCGGTGCGGCACTCGACCCATCGGCTGACCTCGATTTCGATTACCTCGGCGTGCAAACCTTATATGACCGCTACCTGATCGTCGACAAGACCGGCAAGAAGCATCGTCACCTTGAAGTGCCACAATACTTTTGGATCCGTGTCTCCATGGGCCTATTTCACCATGAAAAGGAAGACCGTGAGGGTTACGCCATCCGTCTCTACAACCTCTACAAGAGCCGGCGCTTTTGCTCCTCCACGCCGACACTTTTCAATTCCGGTACGCTGCACTCGCAACTATCGTCCTGCTACCTCTACAAGGTCGATGACAGCATCGAGTCGATTATGCACCGCGGTATCGCCGACAACGCCTTTCTGTCTAAATGGGCCGGTGGCCTCGGAGGTTCTTGGACTGCGGTTCGCGGCACTGGTGGCTTTATTAAAGGTACCAATGGTGAGAGCCAGGGTGTGATCCCATTCTTGAAGTTGCATAATGACCAACTCGTCGCAGTCAACCAAGGCGGCAAGCGTCGCGGTTCTGGTTGTGCGTATCTGGAGTCGTGGCACAATGATTTACCCGATTTCTTGGAATTGCGTAAAAACACCGGTGACGACCGTCGCCGCACGCACGACATGAACACCGCGAACTGGATTCCCGACTTATTCATGCAGCGTATGGAAGCCCGCACCGAGTGGACCTTATTTCGCTCAAACGAAACACCTGACTTGCACGATCTCTACGGTAAGGCGTTCGAAAAGCGCTACACAGAGTATGAAGCGATGGCAGAGCGCGGCGAAATCTTTGGTCGTAAGCAACCCGCTCTCGACCTGTGGAAGTTAATGCTGCGGATGATCTTTGAAACAGGGCATCCTTGGATCACCTTTAAGGATCCTTGTAATGTACGCAGTCCGCAGGATCACTGTGGTGTGATTCATAGCTCGAATCTCTGTACCGAGATTACGCTCAACACCAGCGACGAAGAGACCGCAGTTTGTAACCTGGGTTCAGTGGTGCTCGACTCACATCTGGATGCCGATGGCAATCTGGATCATGCCAAGCTGCGTGAAACGATCAGCATCGCAGTGCGTGCACTCGATAACGTGATCGACATCAACTTCTATCCGACTGAATCCGCTAGGACTGCCAACACTCGTCACCGCCCCATCGGGCTTGGGGTCATGGGGCTGCAAAACACGCTCTACAAAAAAGACATCGCATTCGCGTCTCAAGCCGCCGTTGAATTTAACGACGAGTTCATGGAAGCCATCGCCTATTATGCCTACGAAGCGTCCAGCGACATCGCCGCTGAGCACGGCACTTACAGTAGCTATAAGGGTTCCAAATGGGACCGTGGTCTGATGCCGCAAGATACACTGGATATACTCGAGCAAGAACGTGGCGAGAAAATCGAAGTGCCACGTGCGGGAAAAATGGACTGGAAGCCACTGCGCGAAAAAATCGCTAAGCATGGTATGCGTAACTCCAACGTGCTCGCTATCGCACCGACCGCGACCATCTCTAATATCATGGGCACCACGCCATGCATCGAGCCGACCTATAAAAATCTGTTCGTAAAGAGTAACCTATCCGGTGACTTTATCGTGCTCAATGGCGAGCTGGTACGCGACTTAAAGAAGCGCGGTCTGTGGACGCCTGAGATGCTTGATCATGTTAAGTATTTCGATGGCGAACTCGACGCAATCGAAGGCGTGCCGCAAGACCTGCGCGATAAATACCGCACCGCATTTGGGATTGAATATAAATACTTTATCGATGCTGCCGCTCGTCGCCAGAAATGGATCGATCAGTCGCAATCGGTGAACTTATTCCTTGCCGAGCCAGACATCAAAACACTCTCGCACATGTATCGCGATGCATGGCGCAAGGGTCTTAAGACTACCTATTATCTCCGCACCCTGGGCGCTTCCAATATTGAGAAAGCAACCACCAGTGTGAAAAAAGAGAAGCGTGGACGTGTCGGCCAAACCGATGCTGAAGCGGCGGCATCCGCAGCAGCCAAAAAGGAATTCAGCGCGGCAGAGGCCAAAGCCTGTTCTATCGAAGCCATGATGAATGGTGAAGAGTGCGAAGCTTGCCAGTAACGTTTCCACAAGATATTGTTATTATCTTATTATAGGAATGCCGCATCCGAAAGGGTGCGGCTTTTTTGTGGGCAATCGTCGACGATGATTGTGGATCCCGCGGCAGTGTATAGGGGAGGGTCCGCCTCCGCGCGGACCGCAGTGCATGCGCACCGAATACATTGCAGACGACGCGGAGGTCGTCCCTGCCTGCGAACCACCTCCTCGGCAGAGCCGAGACTCCTCCTTCTCCAAGGAGGAGAGCTTTAAAATGCGATTGGTGTGATTGCCTATGCTGGATCCTTTTGCTCGCAGAGTGGCTCGAATGTCGTTTTGTCTGAGCATCATGCCATTTACTGAATTTGAAGACGCGACGGTTCGAACTGCGATGGGGGCTTTTATAGAGCGCCGTCGCCCCGAGCCATCCATACGGGCTGAGGTCGACCTCGCTTACCGGATTGAAGGCTTGAGTGTGCTGATCCACGAGATCCGGCCGTCGTATCAAGATCCTAAGGTGATGAGCGAGCCGATGGTGGCGAAGGCCACGTATGTGCGGACGAAGAATGAGTGGAAAGTGCTGTGGCAGCGTGCCGACCTGAAGTGGCACGGCTACGAGCCACAGAGCACGGTGAAACATATTGATGCGTTCACCAAACTAGTGGACGAGGATGCTTACGCCTGTTTCTGGGGGTGACATGGCTGCGCATCTCCGTGGCTAAAAGAAACGTGCCTCAGAGCGGATGGTGAGTCGAAATTGAATCCAGATGCCGCATCGGGACATACCGCGCTACCTTTCTCCGACCTCCTAACTGCTCTTTTAGGTTAATGAGTCAGACCACCGACAACTACGCTTCAGATTTTTTGAATAAGAAATGCAGGAAGCTGATTTGGCGTTGAATCTCCGTTCCTTTATTCCCGCATTCCTTATTAAATTCTAACAGTGCGTCAGTGACTGCCCAAGCAATTTTTCCAATAATCAATGGTGAATCTTTGTTAGGGGCGAAAGAAGCGGCCTGCGGTGTCTTTAATGTAGATTCGATCGGAGGTCTGCTCCAGCAGTGTCTCAAACAACCGCTTGAAGGATTTGCGGATCAACGCGGTGCTTTGTTGAAAACTTGGATCTGTGTTTTGTTTCTGCATGGATGCAAGAAGGGAGGGCTATTTGAGGCAACGAAAGATCAATTAATAGCATATTTTAGGTCGCATGCAACATGTCAAGTCACAGAGGATTTGGCTGCCTGGTAGGTCGCTTGAAGCGTAGTACTACGCCCCGGTAGCTGGAAAAAGGTTTTATTCAGGTGTCTTAAGCACGATCCGTGCAAAGCGCGGGGTGCCTGTGGAAATCGGGGTCTTATCACGGATCACGAGACGACTATCACTATCCTCCAATATCTCGAAGGCGGTCTCATCACCCGGCACTGCGGGATTAGGTGTCCACGTGCTCAGATCGGAAGACAGTTGCACGCAATACCAAACGCCACCAGTCAAGGCACTCTTATCGAGTGTCATTTGCAGGTAATCATTTCCGGCAACATCTACCAGCGATAAGCCACTCAGATTACCCGAACCAAACACAGAACTCGCATCCGCAACATTTGGATTTGTGCCCAGTGCCATTTCACCGAGATTGACGATATCATCACCGTCCGCGTCAAAATCGGGATCTGCGTCGCCGTCATCAATTTGAGCAGGCGTGAAATTCTCCTGAGCCCAAAAATTGTATGGCGAGACGCCACTCGCGAGGCGAACTATTGGGCGCGATGAACTGCCATTGTAGGTGTAGAAGTTTCCGCCCAACCAGAACGAGCCATCGGGTGCATGTGCTAGCGCATAGACCGAGCCACCACTATCATCAGGAACATCAGGCCCGCCACTTGATTGAAAGTCTGCATCCTCAGTCCAATCCTCTTTAATGCGGATAAAATTAGTCACAGGCGTATTAAAATATCCGCCCAATAATGCAGCACCAAAGGGCTCAATCAACATGGCGGGAGTGTAGCTATCAAAGGCGGTACCGAACGCGCGATCAAAAGTCCCGTCGGCATTAATACGAACGAAGTTATCGACTAAATTTTCATCGTAAGCGCTAAAGAAGCCGCTGATGAGATAGTCGCCATCTGGCAATTGGTCGATGGTGTATCCAGTAGATCGAGTCGTCCGACTCCCAGCGACATGCAACCCTGCATCAGGATCAAAAGTGATGTCACGAGTGCCATCAGTATTTAGCCGCGCCACTCCAGAACGCCATCCACTTCCTGTCCAGTCCACTAACCTCAATAAGCCGACCACTATGATTTTGCCGTCGGGCTGAACAAGAATATCACGAATCCGCGTCGTTGAAATAACATTGAAAGGCAAGGCCAGCGAATCATCAACCGTTCCCGTGGCATTCAACCGAATCAAACCCTCCGTAGTCGTTCCATTGAAATCTGTAAAGCTGCCACCGATCAAAATCTCACCATTTGCCTCTAAGGCTAAAGCATAAACAGAGCCGTTTGCACCTGTGCCCAAGTTCGTCTCAAAAATTGTGTCTAAAGCCCCGTCAGGCCCTAAACGAACGATGTCATCAACCAAAGTCCCATTATACTGGGTAAAGCTACCGCGCACTAAGATGTAATCATCTGGCTGTATGATAATCTGATCGACCTCACCATCGAAACCAGAACCGCCCGCATTAAAATCCGGATCCACATCGCCGAGAGAATTCAGACGCGCAATGTTTCCAGCTCCTAAGAAATCTCCGCTATTATGAGAGATGACACCAGCAATAATTGCCCGATCATCCGATTGGAAGCTGATCGCATTTACAGTATAATTAAAAAATGCGGGGGTAAACGATGCATAGCGCTGACCTGGATCTAGGATCGATACGACCTGCGTCGTTCGCCCCGAATCGAGCACTCCAGAAACTGGATTACTCAAGGTCACTGAAAAGTCTTCGATACCTTCCACTGCAGAGTCGGGCTTGATACTAATGGAAATTGTCCTTTCTGAGGAATCGCCATCTGCCCAAGTGAGCGTGCCACTCGTCGCATAATAATCCGAGCCCACAGTCGCCGATCCATCGCTTGTCGCAAAGTCGACAGACGCCGCTCCATCTGAAGAATATAAACGCTGGACCGTTAGTGTAATCGTGCCCGCACGTTCATCCACTTCATATGCATATTGCGCGAAACCAATACGGCTTTCGAAGTCAATTTGCACGGTGATCCACTCATCATTGGTGCCATCCATGCCACTCGCGACCGTCGTGAAAGTCACCCCAGCAGCGGCATCAACAAAAGAGGACCCGACTGGAAGCCCTGCATCATAACGATCCGAACTCTCGGAAATTTCGGACTCCGGAGTCATATCAATTAAATTTGGCCCCTCATTATAGAATCCCTCAGCGACGACATAGGCACCATTATTTAAATTCGTATTGCTCGTATAGAGCTTACGGTTCCCCACCCAATAAAAAACATTATCCTGCATCGGGACACGCAGCGCTAACAACGGATTATCATCCGCATCGATATGATCAAAGCGATACACTTTGTAGAGCCCCGAAGTCGTGACCTCTTGAACTTTGTCATCAGTTAACCAATTAATTTTGTGTTTCTGATAGTGATTAAAGTGCGCTTCTGGCAAATCCCCATTACCCATGTTATCGAAGATATCACCATACTCTAAACTACTGGCGCTGGGATCATAATAGGACCCTCCGAGTTGTTGTTCAGGGTGCCAGTAGTTCGAGTGATAGAGCCCGTAATTATGACCAAATTCATGGGTAATCACTTCAATGCGTCCGTGACTTGAAGTTATACCATTAATCCAATGGCGAGAACCACCAACTGACGCGAGTCCTCCGTAGGTAATTTGAGAATTCGCCACGCCACCTAAGTCAGGGAAGTAAATCGCCACGACATCGTAAGCAGAACTGGTGCTGGCATCAGGGGCCGCATCATACTTCGCCACAACATCATCATAGAGCGCATCATCATCACCCGACTGGGCGTAGCTGGTGCCTGTTCCCGTGGCACGATACAAGGTGGTGGTCACCGTCGTCGTCCCGAACGCGGTCTGATACGACATTGTATTAAAATGACCACTGATTGTCGCCAAGTCCGTTTCCAAATTAGCTTTGGTGACGGGTGCGCCATCAAAATCTGAAAAGTCACAACGAATAAATAAAACAGTGATATCATCGTCCGCGAAGAAACTGCTTTGCGTAATTCCTTGCTGACCGTCGCCCGTATCGCCAGCTAGCCATGTGAAGGGTAATTGCACTGTATGAGATTTCGATTGCAGCGTCGCGAGCTCTGCCAGTTCAATCTGCTCAGCGACTTGATCGCGAATCCCTTCGGATGCAAAGTAATAGAGTTTACCGCCAATGACCGCAGCCACTTCTGGGTTGATCGGTTGCTGAGTGACTGGATCGACGCCTCCCTGTTCTGCCGACTCAAACAATTGTTGCGCCGCGAGCAAGTCATCACCCTCAACTGGCAATACTGACGACTCGGGAATCAATGCGATGTCATCGAGCACATAGGCGACCACAGGTAAGTCGAGCGCCGGAGATTGTGCATCGCGGCGCCCCGCACCATAGAGCGTATAGCTGGTATCATTCAGGTAGAGACGATTTTCGTGCGAACATTGCTTGGCTCCTTCAGCGGACACATGAGTGGCCCAACGTAAATCAATATCACCGTAACCGCTCACTGTTTTTTCAAAGTATGGCAGAAGCTGCTCTGGCAACTGAGCATACTCAGAGAGCGACAACACTTCTTCAAGCGCGGCGGCAGGATCGGACTGAATGAGCTGCTTAATCCGCTCCGCGCGCGCCTTTGCCGATGCGATACCGCTGTGCAGCATAATGGGCCGAGACGTTTCGGGCGCATTTCGATAGGCAGCCTGCCATTCTGGAAAATTGACAACGTCCGCAGGCTCGACAATTGCAAGCTTCGCGACTTCAGGACGGGGCTGTGAGAGGGGGGACGAATCCTCCGTATTTCTCAGATGATTGGTAATAACAAAAGCAATCAGCAAAAATGCGATGCACGCGATTAGTTTAGAGGCTAGACGAAGCATAGAATCAGCCTGCGTAAACACCCCCAGATGTCGACCCCAAGAACTGTAATATAATGGTTAAAGCATATATTCACTGAAGTTCGTTGGGGCGGCATGTCGGCCTTTAATTTGCGAGGGTCACTGATTTCAGAGATAGACCCTAAAAGCGCGTTCTACAACAGATCTGTGATTCTGCGACTACCACTCTCAGCTCGGAACCGCGTGAGACGAAGTCTTTTACGCGGTCACTCGACCAAAGGCGTCACTTTCACCACCACTTGCCACTCCGCGCTTCGCGCAATCACTCGACCAAAGGTCGTGCATCACACTTCAGTTGCGCTGAATCGCTGCCACTCGGCGAACTCTTTTGGACGCAGCTGGTAGCGAGCGATGTTACCATCGTGGAGACTGCGTAGCTCGATCTGAATGACTTCGCAGAAGCGCGTGCGGTCGTCGCCTTTGAAGGCTTTAGCTGCCTGATCGATGATCCGTTGGGAGCCATCGGACGATTGCACGATGCTGCGGACGCACTGCTGGATGGCGGTACGATGCTGTAGCCGGAAGGGATCTGGCTCGCCGAGGGTTTCGCGGATCGCGCTGTAGCGCATCGCTGAGCGTTTGTAGGCCCAAACGAAGACCTCGCGTAGATACTCGATACGGTTTAACTCATAGACGCCGATGATGGCATTGAGATAGTCGCCTTGTGGCACATCGGCGAAAGAGAGCGGGCATAGATTATGCCGCACCAGCGAGATGTTCGCGGCGAGCCGGGAGACGCGTTTATTGACGTCTTCAAATGCCTGCAAGTAGGGCAGGTGCACCATGGCGAAGAAGGATTGCTCAAACGGATTTTTGATTGCTTCGGCTTTGATTAAAAACTGATCGAAGCGTTCTTTAATCCGCAGATGCCCCACGGGAGGATAGTACACCGAGCTACCAATCCCTACCGAGCGTTCGCGAATGCGCCCACACATGTCGGGATCGACCATGAGATTATCCGCCAGTAGGGCGTGTAGATTGCAAATCGTGTAGTGATTAAACCCGATCTCATCGGCCTGATCCGCGAGCAGCTCGATCGCTGCTTTGTGGTTGAGCAGCATCTGCGCGTCGGCGCTTTGTTTGCCCTCCGAAGCCTCACCCATTTGAAGTAGGCGCTGTGTTTCTAGGATCGAGTAGGTGTTGCCTTCGAGCCGACTGGAGTTCCAGGAGAGGTCGATCAGCAAACGATCCATCACCTTGCGAATGTAGGTGCCAGCTGGCAGCTGACTCGCTCCGACGCGACCCTCGACTGCCAGCTCGGCGCGCAGGGCTGCGTCGAGATAGAAGGTTTGATTGGGAGTGTAGTCATCAAGGAAGGCATCTTTATAGCCGACCGGAGTGCGACACTCGTAGGGGCGCTTCACTGCCGCACGGATGGCGAGCGCCTCCTTGGAAAAGCGAATACCCGCATCTTCTTCGACGTGGGATTGCCATTTATCCACTTCGGTCGGTGCGACCAGGTAGCGCCGTGCGCGGCCTTCGCCCTCGGCTTGAATGTGGCCGGATTGTAGTAGCGTATCGATGCGACGCTGCACGGTGCGCTTTGCGGCGGTGATATCTGCATGTGCGAGTATCCTTGAGATCGACATGCCACCGGGATGACGGGCGATGACCTCTAAAAGGACAGTGAATTCGGATTCTGGAATGACACGTGGCATGATTATATTGGCATGAAAAAACCTAAATTGACTCGGTTTTATGGATTAATCAAGCTAATACGTGCCAAAAAAGCGGCTTAATGGCACGTATCTTGTTTATATGTCACGATTGTTCAAGTGGGAAGTTAAGAATGTTTTAAGGTTAGAAAGTAAAGCGCTCTATGGGTTGCATGTGGCGATTAAGAGTCAGATTAAGAGTAGGATTAGGGGGCAGCGTGGGTGCATACGTCCCACAAAGGAGTGAGGGCGACCCGCCCTGGTTATCGGTTGATGTGGGCGAGTCGCCCTCGCTCCTGTAACTGCTCATGGCATTGGGTCCCATCTAGATCAGGTGGAAACAACGGAGCGATTCCCTCCACTTCTTAGGTAAAATGCTTTTGAGCTAAAGTCACACGATCGCTGGCGGTTGCCTCCATGCGTTCGCGAAGGCTGAGATTCTCAATCTTTTGCAGACGAGTGAGTCGCCGGCGTTGTTGGCCACTTAAATCGCGAAGCCTGGACGGGCGTTGAGTTCGAGGATTAATGGCCCGAGTTCCTTATCGAGCACGATGTCGGCTCCGAGGTAGCCCATTTCGCTCATTTCGTAGCACTGCGAGGCGAGTGTCGCGAGTTCATCCCAGTGAGGGACGACCCACTCTTTGAGCACGCGCCCAAGGTCTGGGTGTCGTTCGACGGGGCGTCCGTATTGAACGGCGCTGCGGGCTTTGCAAGTGACGAGGTCGATGCCCACACCAACTGCGCCTTGGTGGAGGTTGGCCTTGCCGTCGGAAGCTTCTGTGAAGAGGCGCATCATCGCCATCACTGGATAACCTTGAAAGATCACGACACGGATCTCGGGCACGCCTTAATTAGAGAAGCCTTCGAACGTGTCGCCAAACTGGATCGTATATTCGATCATAGCCTTGTCTCTGCGACCACCGAGACTGTAGAGCCCGCTAAGGGTATTACTGATGTGGCGCTGAAGATCGTGCAGTGTGAGCTTTTCGCCGCTGGGCTTAAGGAAGTAGTCACCTTCGCGGCCAAGAATAACAAGGATGCCCTTGCCGGCGCTACCTTGGCTGGGTTTGATTACGAATCTGTCGCGGTCTGCGAGCATACTGCCGAGCTGTTTGACCTGATGCTGGTATTGGACGACTCCGTAGAGTTCGGGCACTTTGAGGCCAAATTCATTGGCGAGAGCCTTGGTCTTCAGTTTGTCGTCGACTCGTGGATACAGCGCGCGCGGATTGTAGCGGTCAATGTATTCACCATTGCGCTGATTTATGCCAATGATGCCTAGCTTATGCAGGCCACTCGGGCGGCACCACTGCAGGAGGTTGCTAATCATCCGAGATCTTTCTGTTGATTGGCTTTAACCAAAGGTGCAAAGCGCATTAGTTCGGAGAGACGGTAGCCTGAGTATTGGCCAGCGCTAATATGGCGGCGAGTGCCACTAAGAGTAATTCCGGGAATACAAAGACGAGGTAACGCAAGGTCGGGTCCCCCATTGCCATGTAAGCCATGATTGCAACGACTAAGCTGACTAACGTTTGTATGCTGACCTCATTGGCACTGTCTTCTTCCCATCGTACTGAGAGCCGCTTAACCGTCCATGCCAGAATGATGGTCGGGAAGAGGGTGATCGACTGGATGATGTACAGGTCAAATTTGGCCCCCATAATCCCAAATGCTACCATGATGCCAATCACCACGACGACCACGGGCGAGATGCGGGGCACGAGCAGGAGCTCCAGCTTCGAGAGATAGGCGCGAATCGTTACGCCTGCGCTGACAACGATAATAAAGAGTAACAGCCCGGGGCCGAATTCGGTGCGCAGGAAAGCCATGGCCAACAGTATCGGCATGAAGGTGCCGGTGGTGCGAGTACCGATAATATTACGCATGATCACTGCGATCAGCGCACCGAAGGGGATGGTTAATAGTAGGCGGTAGGAGTCTTGTTCCTAAATCGAGAGTGAGTTGAGCGAAAAGTCGGTCAGGCTGTTTTGTTGTTGGCGTGATGCTTGCTCGAGCACGAAGCTCGCGGGCAGTTCTTGTTTGACGACGGAGAATATGACTCTGGCATTTCTGCCGCCTTTAACCTCAATGAGCGATGTGCCGCCGCGTTGCCAAGCCAGTGCGGGCGTATTCAGGATTGGTTTTGGATTGCCCTGACAAAGGTGTGTCACTTGCCTTCGTTGAATAGGATGACCATTGGCTGTAACGCCTGTCGAGCACTGGTCTCTCCGAGTATGAGCGCACGGATGAGGTGCGACTCATAACCGCCCTTCATGATCAGTGTATTAAGGAGCTGCGCGCGCTAAATATCAGTGGTGGCAGCGGCTAGCAGTAATTGCACATTTTGATCGGTCACATTGCTCAATAGTTGAGTTAGTTGCCCGACGTAGGTCACCGCATCGGCTGAATGGCGCTTGGCTTCGTCGATCACCTTGTCGAATGCGACAGCGAGTCGGCCATCGCTGCATTTCTCTGATGGATAAAGCACCGGCGCATGCAGTTCTAGGTCTTCGGCACTTTGCTTTTGATAGACGTCGATACTGTAATCGAGCTCTTGAAGTTCCTTTGCCTGGGCCTTAGACCAAATTACAGAACGGTAAACGTCCTCTACCTTAGGATCGTCACCTGCCGGAATGAATCCATAGTCGTTTGAGAAGCCTGTTTCTTCCAGAATGCCTAAGCGGCTCTGCCACCAGGCACGGCGAGGCTCACTTTGACAGGGCTGCCGGTGGCCCGAAATTTGACTTTCTCCTCAATGGTCCAGATCGGGATCTGTTACTTGGGGATGATCGGATAGCCGACTTGCAAGTGCTTGACCAGTGCAATGCTGATGCCCATCCCCGCCAAGACGAAGATCAGGATGCGAATTTGAATTTTGGAATTCATTATTTGTTTAGAGTCCTCGCGATGTATTCCTTAGTCGGCTTGTCGAGCGTGTAGCTCTGACTCACATCGACAATGGCAATGCCGCGCAGTAGGTTGTGGCCCACCAGCATCGGATAGCTGTAATTGGAGCGATCTGCTAGGGAGAATTCGAATGCTCGTGGTTTTTGCTCAATGAACACTTTGATCGCGACGACGTAGCGCGACACGGAATCGGAGTCGTGTTGCTTGATATCAACGACGCTCACGACTTTTTCTTTACGCTCGGTGCGTATATTGGTGTCGAAGTTGATTAGATCGAAGGTGACCCACGGTCGCCGTCGCGCTCAAACGGGACGATGCTTTCGGCATGTAGTGAACTGGTCGTAGCGCCTGTGTCGATATGGGCATAGTAGGCGTATTTTACCCCCATGACGTAGACCTGCTCGATTTCACCAATGACGATCATTTCGCCAGCAGCGGGATCAGTCTTCTCGATACTAAGCGGAGATCGCCTCGACTGTACGATCCGTAGTGGGAATCGGTTCGGCTTGGGGCTTCGGAGTGGGAGCTGTCAGGTGCTTGCGAACAGATGCGAGAATCGACTTGATTTTGCTAATCGTAGTGGAGATTGACTCGGTTTTTACGATCGGTGTGGAGGGTGCCGCGTTGCTACCACTCTGCGTGGAGACGCACGCCGTAAGTGCTAGGTTGAGATGTAATAGGTATTTGAGTAGGGAGGAGATCTCATCGTGCAATTGATTTAAGGCGATGAGTGGATGGGAGCAAGGCGAATAATTGATTTTAGGCTAGTTGAGATCGATCTTCTCATGAGGCTAGGACATTTTAAATGTTTGGCTCAATTGTAGGGAACTTAGCTCTCTGATCAAGGGACTCTTGACAGTGCCTTTTCACCGCTAATACTGTGCCGTTTGCATTTCGGCATATATACTGTTCCACTGTTATACCCTCATTATGAGTCAGAAGTTTGAATCCAGTAGTGCAACGCTGCAAGCCGTGCGAAAGCGTGTCGGCCAGGTGGTGGTCGGTCAGGAAAACTTGGTAGACCGCTTGTTGTTGGCCTTACTTTGCAATGGCCATGTGTTACTCGAGGGCGTCCCGGGCGTGGCAAAGACGCTGACTGTAAATAGCTTAGCGCAGGCAATCCATGCACAGTTTAGCCGTATCCAGTTTACCCCAGATCTATTGCCGGGTGATTTGACCGGCACTTTGGTGTATGATCCGCGGGCGCATACTTTTACTGCCGAGAAGGGGCCGATTTTTACCAATCTACTACTCGCGGACGAAATTAACCGTGCACCGGCCAAGGTGCAGAGCGCTTTGCTTGAGGCGATGCAGGAAAAGCAAGTGACGCTAGGCAAAGAAACCTATGACCTACCGAAGCCGTTTTTGGTGTTGGCCACGCAAAATCCGATAGAGCAGGAGGGCACTTATTCGCTGCCTGAGGCTCAGGTGGATCGCTTTATGTTTAAGCTTAAGGTTGGCTACCCGTCGATGGATGAGGAGCTGATCGTAATGCAGCGAATGGCAAAAACCGAGCCTGTGCTGAATATCGAACCGGTGTTGACGATCGAAGAGTTGATGCAGATGCGCGCAACCATGGAGACGGTCTTCATCGATGAAAAAGTGGAGCGTTATATTTTACGTTTGGTCGACGCGACGCGTTATCCTGAAAAATATGATTTAGATTTGGGACGCTATTTACGATTTGGCGCCTCGCCGCGGGCTTCGATTTATCTGTCGTTGGCCGCTCGTGGGCATGCACTCATGCAGCAGCGTGACTATGTCATCCCTCAAGATGTGAAGGATGTGGCGCACGATCTGTTGCGCCACCGTATGGCGATCTCGTATCGTGCCGAGGCTGAGTCGATTACTTCGGATGATCTACTCGACCAGATCCTCGCGAAGGTATCTGTCTCAGCGTAAGTTGATTATCGCACTGAAACACAGAGACACAGAGTGAATTAAATTTATGTCCTCTGCACCTCAGTATCTCTGTGCGAGACTTTATATTTTCGTCCTCATTTATGCTTAGTGAACTAGAGAGTCAGCTGAATTTGCTGGAGCTGAAGTGCCGCCGTCCGGTGGAGCACTTGCTTGCTGGTGAGTATCGTTCTGTATTTCGGGGACGTGGTGTCGAGTTTGAGGATGTGCGTCCGTATCAACCCGGCGACGATGTGCGCTCGATGGACTGGAAGGTCACGGCGCGCACGGGTGAACCGCATATTAAGCGCTACATTGAGGAGCGTGAGCAGTTTGTTTACCTGCTGGTAGATGTGTCGGCTTCAATGCTGCATGATGCGGATGGGGAAAAGCGCAAGACGATGGCGGAGGTCTGTGCGTTACTGACCTTGGCGGCGGTTAAAAACCACGATCGTATTGGCCTAATATTATTCTCAGATCGTATCGAGAAAATTGTGCCGCCGAGCAAGGGGCGCAGTCACGCGATGCGGATCATGGATGAGTTAATGCATTTTAAGCCGCAGGGGCGTGGCACGGATTTCACAGAGATGTTGGGTCGATTTGGTCATATGGCCCGTAAGCATTCGATCGCGTTTGTGGTGTCCGACTTTATGACCGACGACTATGTGCAAGAGTTACAGGCCTTGGCATATCGGCATGACATCAATGCCATCAACCTCAGTGACCCCCATTTATTAAATCCCGATGTGTCGGGGCTGGTGCGCATGCAGGATTCGGAGTCGGATGAACAACGTATTGTCGATCTCGGCCGTGGCGGTCACGACGAATCTGAGCATAGCGCGCGTCTCAAGCAAACGATGTTGGAATCGGGCGTAAATTTATTGGATCTGGAAGTGGGCGCCGATTGTGCTCAGGCACTGGCTCGATTTTTCCATGAGCGGCAGAGTCGCCAAGCCAATGAAACCGGGGGCTGATGCAACGTCACATACTATTTCTCAGCGCATGGTTGCTGCCACTATTTACCTTTGCAGATGTCGCACCGGAGGTTTCGTTGCGTCTGATCGAAGGCGAATATCTGCCAGGCGATGTGCTCGAGCTCGAAGCCGAAATGCGCGGCGCGGACTATGCCGAGTTTGAATTGCATGTGCCTACCAACGCTCAGTGTCACTTTGTGGCGCAGACCAGCGAGCCAGTGCGCTATACCGAGGGTGAATATTTGCAGCGTGTATTGCTGTTACTTCAACCGACGCGTGCTGGTGACTTTGAGTTAAATGGGATTACCGCGACGATTGTACAAGGTGGCACCGCAATGGACGTCACACTGCCGTCTGTATTGTTTAGTGTCGCGTCGTATGCGGCAGAAGATACTTCGGAGGCAGCTGCCGAGTGGGGCGCAGGTGCATCTTTGTTAGCTCAGGCGTCGAACAATTTGCGCATCATTATTGCGGTGTTGTTTATTGTTTTAATGGTTGTCTGGTGGTTATTACGTAGGGTGAATACAACCCCAGTGAAAACCACTGAGATCGAACTGGGTTTGAGTGATTTGATTGTGGCCTTGGAGAGAAACGCTCCGTCGTTTCCACCGAGCGAGGCTGACGAACGGAAACGACGG
>TARA_B110000208_G_scaffold66401_1_pt1 | contig 20490 bp, 15 predicted proteins | sample TARA_B110000208 | Tara Oceans TARA_B110000208 (sample SAMEA4397426) | marine metagenome | biome: Polar Biome; feature: [SRF] surface water layer (ENVO:00010504); material: water (ENVO:00002006), including particulate matter (ENVO:01000060) such as... | depth 5 m
TCGGCTATAACAATAGTTTTAACTACTTTACCAGCGAGACCTATCTCCCGAGTGACAACTTGGTTCGGTTCAGTAGAAGCGGGAACATTCATAGTAGTTAGACTAAGATTATCGTATGGGACAGTTAAACCAGTGTCAGACATAATCATATCGGCGACCTCGCTCATACGGTCTTTGCCAGATTTACCCATTCCGTGATAAGTCAGATGGTCTGATAAAAAACGAACAGTTCTTGGATCAACAACACATCCAAAATTAGTTCCACCACCAGTTATATACGATTCTGGGAAAATACCGATTGCCCCTTGATCTTCATTTAAAATTCCTTGCTGTGTGAATTCCAGTTCAAGAACACATTCATCATTCATGGCGAAAAGTGGAAGCTGTAATCCCTTGGCAAAATGAGGGAATAACTGGGATAGTTTTACGAGTCCAACTGGGACAAGAGTAATATCATCATCTTGCACGCCAAGCACTACACTTTGAACCCGCTTCCCAACATTTGCGGGATTATCGCCCCAGTCGCATTCCGCTGGTTGGAATCTACCATTACCGTCATTATCTGGTTCTACACCATCACTGGTAAGCATGTATGTAGCATCACGGTGAGTTCTCTCGGCTTGGGTCTTAAACTGATTATTAATTGTTAAATAACGACCAAATTGTTCGGTTTGTGCTAAAACTACTGAACCACATCGGAGAGTTGCACGACTAATACACGCTCCAATGCCAGTTTTATAAGGATAGAAAGGTTTTTTAGCAAGAGCGGCCGCATCGCCGGCAAGCGTTTTATCAAGAGCGACACAGCCTAGTTCGATTGCTGACCCGACATCTAAAATCCCTTTACGGGGGATTACAAAGCGTACAGAATTCGCTGTGATGGTTGTAGGGTCAAGAATGCTTGTTTCAATAGTCATATTATCAACGGTAGCCATTGGGGTTATTTGTAGAACTTCTGGTAGGTTAGACATTTATATATATATATAATAAAGAAATTAATTTATTATATAATTTTTAAAAAAAGAAATAGAATGATTAATTTAATTTACTATAACTACTCCGTTGGGAGAATAGTTTAGTGTGTTCTGGGATAGAACATAAGTAAAGACACTATTGGGGGAAATACCGTTTAATCCAGATTTAATGCGTAGTCCGTAAGCTTGACGACTGTAATCTACACCAACATCAAGTTCGCCACATTTGACACCGAAGCCGTACACGGGTGCGTCTTGATCTGGAAGAGAGTTTTTATTACGAGTAATATCACGATCCAATGCACGACCACGATGAGTATTTAGGTTAAAATTCGTGTTAAGAGAACACATGGAAGCGGTCATATTTTTAAATGATTTAATACTATTAATGAAATTACTTAGAATTTCAGTTTGAGGACGAACTGATGTCGTTATGTTTCTCTCTATAATCGGTTGTTCTAATGGGAAGTTCATACCACCACGGCTGAAACTAACTTCTTGAATATCTACTTTTTCATCGTAATCGGTTGAAGCGGCGGTAGATTTATTTCTTAAATAATCTGTTTTAAGTGAATCGACTTGACTGTTATTAATATGAGTCGTTGGGAGAACGGTGCTATGGACTGATAGAACTTTCTGAGATCCAAGATTAAGACTTATTACTTGGTCTGATGAATTCATTACTGAATAGATATGATTTACACCATTATAAGACATTGAACCAGACGAGGGCGTTCCCATTTGTGCCTGTACCTCACCATTGGGGACGAGAAGTGTATAAGAGAGGGTTACGTTGCTTAGTTCGTATGATACTGCACCAGCGGAGCGGGGAACGACAGCACCAGCGACAGAACCAATAGCATTCGCATCGGGTGCGAGTTCAAGCTGAATAGATATACCACGAGTTCCATTCACGGAAAGTGGAATCATGTCATTTCCGTTAAATAGACCACATCGGAGAGGGATAGAAACAGAGGTCGTCTCGTTCATGCCACATGCACCAGTTAACGCACGAGACGAATTACCGCTTTGTTGGGATAGACCACAATCAAAATCGGGTGCGGAGTGGGTCGTGGGGAGTGTGCCAGCGAGGAACATCGGATAATTACGGATAGTTTCTAATGTTTTTTGTTCTTGGTTAGAAATAGTAATCTGATGAATTACAGAAGCAGCAGCAACACGATTATTGAATGAAGCATTAAAGATGGGACGCCCAGCACCACTGTTACCAGTTCCAGTTCTACCATTATTTACAAGCTGGGTCGCTGTTCCACCAGAGGGGGTCGCCTTAATAGATACATCTGCATTAACTCTAATGCTACTGCCTACTAAAAACTTATTTTGACTAGATATTTCAAACTGAATTATGGGAAATCCTTTTGAAAATCCATAAGTGGGTACTGTGTTGAGAGGGTCAATTTCAACGAATTCTTGAGATTGAATAACGGACATTTAGTATATATTAATATAAGAAATTAAATTATTATATAAAATGTTTTTTAAATTAAATTACCGAATAACTCTTACTCCCGCTTTTGAGATATTGAGGCGATTTAAATGACAAATTTGATGACAGAAATTTTTAGCTACTCTTGCTCCAAGAGGATATTCTACCCTCAAAGCTACACTTTCCTCGGAAAGATTAAATACTTGACCATAGCGTGATAAAGCACGACCAATAATTAGTTTCTCCTTAACATTAAGTAAATCTCTTACAACAAGACCACAGTTAGATATTGCTTTTTCCGTTTCCAGAAGGGCGAGTTGGGATATAGCTGCCGAAGTAGTGCTAGTGGTTCTTGATAGATCTACCATCCTGTCTGGTACGGTCGCATTACCAAGCACAAATTGATAAGAACTAGCGGAGTCCGGAAGTGCTTCAAGTGAGTCGTATCTAATGTCAGAACTTGCACGAGTTGACAGAGGAACAGATAAAATAGAATATGCCCGTGTTTGCTGTGCTGGAATGTTTTGAGTTGTTAAACCTGAAGTGGCAAATACATTATTTCTATAAGTAGTATAAGTCTTATAATCCATGCTAAGACCTTCCGCTGTTGCGACTTTATTAACAAGACGAGATACATATTCGGCGGGTGGCTGAACTTGGTCCGTAACTATTTCTAATTCAGAAACGACCCATCCAATCGGAGGATAATTAGTAGTGATTCCAGTCCCAGCCCATCCCTGCGGATGGTCTGCTTGACGGTCTTCGAGTTTAACGTATACGCTACTGGTAGTTGCATGAACGAGCGTGAGACCCGCGGCAATTGCTCTATCAGGGATGTACGTTAACATTAAGTTATTACCGTTTGTCGCATCAATAGAAACGCCAGTGACTACACCAAGTGATTCTTCGTTAGTTCCATTAACATCGTCGGCTACATATAACATATCGCCCATAAAGAAAGGATTATTTGCTATTTTATTAGCACCGCTAATACCGACAGTGCACGTAAATTCAGTGCCAATAGCAGTTTTAGCATCATTGCCGACTGCTTTAGCGACTGTAAGTTTAGGTGCGAACATAGCATATCCAGAATCATATAAAGGTCCATCTTGTCTGAGATCGGACATAGATTTCTCAGCAGTATCAAAATTAACAGTCATACGAAGACCAGACATCGCCATAAGAGGGGCGATATTTGAACCACCAAGAATACCAGAACCTACAATGGGGAGCTGGACTTGGATTTTTTCATTCGTAGCAGTCGTTCTAATAACAGTAGCGGTCGTGGGTTGAACTGCAGCGGGTTTATGATACAGAAGACCAGCATCTACATCAGCGTTGAAAGAACGACCTTCAAACATATCACGCTTGTTATTAATGGTTTCATTACCAGTATAGTTCCAACTGTTGGCGACAGTCTGGTTATAATCTTGGAGATTTTCTAATTCTGTAATACCATCACCAGTTTGAATACGAATATCACGGATGAGCGAGTGAGCTCCCGCATATTTACACGGGCGATTCCATCCACGACCAGTAAGTTCGATATTCATTTTTAGAGTTGTTCTTTCTGGGTTAATAAATCCTAAATACTGGGGAATTAAAAAGCGTGCTTGAGAAGATGGTACGTAATCAATCTGACTGTCAGGTTTAATACTAATAGTTTTAGATGCTACGAATTCTTGATCGGTGTTGGCGGAGAACATTATATAATATATAAATATTTTATTTTTATATAATTATTCTATTTTAAAAAAAATAAAATCCTTAACATTGAATATTATGTTTAGAAAGCTGAACTACTGGCGGGAGCGTCAATTACACCATCCGAAGACGGCATAACCAGACCGTGCCTTGATAGGGCGGTTGATATTTCGGGTGCTTTGGGGGGGTCATGAGGGGCATTTTCATGATGAAATAAATCATATATACCAAGCACTGTCCCAGCTAGAACAGCTACTGGGGGAGCTACGTCCCCTAATATCCCAAGTGCTGTCATACCACCCTCTCCAATCACCCCAGCGAGTCCTTCCGTCGCTGAAGCGGTCACATCTTCAATTCCCGATTTAAGTGCTGTTTTACCAGCGTTAATAGCTCCATTTACAGCTTCTGAACCATCTGCAACCGTAGCATTTACAGAAGATGCTACTCGCTGAGATGCATCGCTTACTATATTTGAACCTTCCTCCCCAGTGTCTAATACGGCATTTGTTTCGGGGGCGGATGCTGGGGCTGGAGCTGGTTCTTCAACGGCTGGGGCTGGAGCTGGTTCTTCAACGGTTGGTGCTTTAACTGATGCTGTCGGTTCTTCTGGAACGGGAGATAATTTTTGGGTGGGGCGGAATGATTTTCCACTAAAATGATCGGAACTAATTTCTGAATTATTAGACCAACTTTCGGGGTATGGTACTCTAGAGGGTGCTACATCACTGGTTTCGATTCCTTGACCTTCTTTAAAGTCTTTTAATCGTGGCTCAACATTAGCCCCCGTCATGTTAAACCCGTTATTGAATCTGACACCACTTACACCAAATCTTAAAGAAGCACCACGCGTAGCACCCTCTACCTCATCTACAGCAGCTGTTGGGTTAAAAATATCAATGGCTTTTGAAGAAGCACCACCCGGTACTTCGTCTAAATCAGATACTGTTGGATCTACACCACTTCCAAAAATTCCCTCACCACTTCCGACCCCCTCAGTTGATACTGTTGGAACTGATGATACTGTTGGAACTTCTGGAACTGCTGACGATACTTCTGGAAGTGCATCTTCCGCCACGGCTGGGGCTTCGTCAACTGCTTCCGCTGGTTCTTCATCTACTGTTTCTAATGTTTTTTTTGATTTAACAGCACTACCAGTACCATCGTCAACTGTTGGGTCATCTGCTGGGTCATCTACTGAGTCTTTTTTTTCGTCTTCTAGTTCTGGTTTAGCTGTTTCTGGTGTTTTACCATCAAGGTCAGTGGTCTCGTTCTCTTTAACATCCTTTTCTCCTTTTTTTAATTTTTCTGCTCTCCCTTTGGCGAGTTTGGCACGACGTTCTTTAATTTTGTTGTATGCTTCTTTTCCAAGCTGCAGACCCATACCAGTCGAAGCTGTCAACTCGTCGATCTGTTCTTTCTTAGCCTCATCTATACCAATCTGCTCAGAAAGTTTCGATCTCCAATTATTATCAAAAGAATCTGTTGCGGAATTGATAATCCCATCAATCTGACCAGCATCCATATCGTAATTTCCTTGTAATTTAGATAATACATCTTGTGAGTTCATGTTATATAATAAACTAAGAAATTTATTATATAATATTAATTATTTATTTGGCTTTTTTACCCTTCATTCTTTTACCACCCTCATCTTTCACATCACCCTTTTTCGTAGTAAAGTCCAGTTTTCCTTTCATAGTTTTAGATTTAGTACCTTTTGATACACCAGTTTTAGTTTTTTTATATTCCCCAGATGCAACAGTAAGGGCTTTGGTATAACTAATTTTATCACGTTTTGCCACTTTCTTAACAAAATCTATCCACTCACTCATTTATAATATAAACAAATATTATTATTTTTTCTTTTTAATATTACTTGTTTTTGAAGTAGATTTATCTTTATTAAAGGTATATTTAGAATTGCGTTTTGTTTGTGAAGATGTCGTCATATCCCACGCATCTCCGTCTTTCTCCCATCTATAACCTTTTTTAGAAATTATTTTATGTAGTTCATCTTTCTTTAATTTAGAATAACCACTGATTTTTAGATCTTTATTATACAATGCAATTAATTTTCTCATGACTGCTACGGGTGGTTTATCCATTATATATTAGTGTAATATTATTATTCTTCTTTATCGTGTTTAACATATTTAGTCTGCTGGGTTGCTACGGTATGTCCCATTTCATGAGCAAGTTTTTCTTTCTCATTTTTCTCGTGTCCAAACTTTTCAGTTAAGAATATCTTTCTAATCATATTAACAGTTATGTTTTTACCAGTCGGGGAGAATGTCCTTGAAACTAATTTAGTTAGACCATTTGGTGTTAATGGTTGTTTTTGTTTGTTTAATAATAACCAGCCCGACTTATTGAATTTCAACCATATATTCAATATTGCATTTAATTGTTTATTAACCTCAATCTCTTTTGCTCCGTGCCGTGCGACAGTTTTATAGTGATTAAAATGAAATACTTTTTTTCCCCTCGAAATGACTTCTAAGAAATTAGATTTTGCCTTATCATCGTCAGACAAATCATCATATTCTTTTGAAGAAACTACGTCCATGATATAATCGTTCCTTTGTGGGGGTTGTATCGTATAAAGAGAACTGACTAAATAACGTTGGAGTAAATTAAAATCATTGGGAGATAATTCTGTATTCTTTTTTAAAATCCCTTTATTGTTTATTTCTCTCCTGTATCCTTTTCTAACTTCGTCTAAGCTTTTCATTGTAGTCCAGTTTTTTTCTTCTTTATCGGTTTTATGTTGTCCCATTGAGTCTTCCCTCATTTCATTTTGAATCTCAAGCATCTTATCTCTGTACTTCTTAATATTCTTATCGTTCTCTTTATCTTTGTCAAGTGATAAAAAAACAGCGACACTTGTAAGAATAATTTTTTGTGAAGATGGTTTCATGTCAGCAATAGTTTCCATTACATTATCTATATCATTAACCCATTTTAGATCCGTGAAATTAGAAGTATTCGTATGACCAGAGACTTTTTTATAAAGTTTTTCAATTTGATTCTTATAAGTTAACAAAGAACCATCAGATAATTTCGGTCGGTCTTTTTTTAATGCTTTTAGTAGTTCATCGATAAATACCATTTTATATATATATAGATATATTTTTATATCTATATTTATGCGTTATTTAGAATTATAGTATTAAATGATGTTCTTTTATAAAGATCGCATCTTTTTACCCATCCTTCGTTTTCTTGCTTGTAATTTATTTTTTAATTTAAATTCATCATATTTTGCTTGTGCTACTTTTTTACTATCAAAAAACTTTTCTTCCACTACTTCTTCTTTTTCTTTTTCTGTATTAATTACTATTTCAATTTCATTCTTTTTTTTAAGACGATATAACCTATTCCGTTCTTTAATGGCTTCTTTATTATTAAGACGATATTGTTTATTAATTTCATCTATCTTATCTTTATTATTAAGACGATATTGTTTATGATATTCATCCATCTTATCTTTATTTTTTGATCGCCATTCTTTACCTCTTAATGGGTTTTTTTCAGAATAATTTTTATTCCGTTCTTTAATTGAATCTTTATTATTAAGACGATATTGTTTATGATATTCATCCATCTTATCTTTATTTTTTACTCGCCATTCTTTCTGATAAATCTGTCTCGCAGTTAAATCACTCATCTATATCTATATATTGGTTAATCTTTATACTCTTTATCTTTTTTTCGTCTCAAATAAGATGAACTGGACGCTGGACGATAGAAAAGATGTTCTGCAAGATGAAAAAAATCCTTTATCTTTTTAATCTTTTTCCGTCTCTAACCACAGGACCTATATATACTTACCAGTTATGGTCTTATTATTATTAATTTTAATTTAATTTGCGTAATTAAATTTATTAAAAAGATTAAAAGATTAAAAGACATAATCCCCAAGACTATTTTCCTAAATCAAAAAAAAAATCTGAAATCCAAAAAAGTCATAAATCCAATTTCAGAATCTCAAATCCCGTCGTCTTGGTCTTTTCAGCGTCCCCCATCCCTTTTATTATAAAAGGTATAGATATATGGTGTTTTATGGTAAAATTAATTATATTAAGAATATATATAAATGAATCGATTACCCCAATTTGACGATGATATTGAAGCCGATATTAATGCATCAAAAGAGGACGATGAGATTAATCTTGAAATAACAAAAGTGGAGGATATAGCAGAAGACAACGGAGATAGAGATGAAAATGAAGAGCAGTCTCCCTTTGTCATGAAGCCATCCGTTAAAAAACCTCCCACGGTCAAGCCTAAAAAAGCTAGAACAGAAGCACAATTACTGCACATGGAGAAATTACAAGAAAAAAACAGATTGAAAAGACAAGAGAAAGAGAGGGTAAAATTGGAGAAAGATAGGGTTAAAGAAGAGAAATTAGATCTAATGAAAGAAAAGAAAGCTTACAGAGAACGAACTACTAGACTTAAAGAAGAACAACCCATTTATAATGAAGCACCATCTCTTCCGTATGTTAAAGAACCACCAAAACTAACATCTCATGAAGAATTTATGGATTTCGTCGGAATGATGGCGAAATATGAACAGGTTAAAAATGTATTTAATTCTAAACAGAGTAACCCTAGCGGTAAACCAGACCCACCACCACCAGCACCTAAACAGAGTGCCCCTAGCGGTAAACCAGTCCCGCAAATAACACCGCAAGACACCGTATTAAAAACGCCGACGGTAAGTCGGTATGATAAATACTTTGGTTAAATGGAGAATTGGTTATATATTAATAATAATATCTTATTAATATATAGATGTCCCAACAAACTTTTATTATAGAATCCAATCGGCAAACTGCTTATCGTGAAATTTTTGATGCAGAAAAGCATAGACGAATTTCAGAAAATACAGCACCGCAACCAAATCATAAATGGACTACTACTATACCATATGGTATAAAATTAAATGAAGGCGATTCAATTCAGATTGAAGCTTCTCAAATCAATTTAAGAGGAGATGTTTCTCAAACATTAGAATTCACTGGTGGTTCGACTAATCAAGGCTCAGATCCAATTTCAGATAATAAAGCATCTTTGCTTTTTGCTCCATATATTTCGAATAATTTAACTTTCAATTTTCCTCTTCCGTGTGCTTCAATGGCGATCGTATATGACCCTCTCAGCACTCAATACGGCGGACCTGATTTTGTCGGTAAAGATTATTCGGGGGTAGTGCAAGATTCTCTGAGTTGGGCGTTATTTGCTAATTGTAATCCAATCCAGAATATTCAAGGATTTCTTAGCAGACTCAAAGATGGGAATCAAATACCAGAAATATTTACTAATACAGCAGACATGAATATGTTATCACGACCACCGCTTACAAATGCACCAATTGAAATATTTCATCCATCCGCTGTCAGATTTTATAAACTCAAAAGCGATAATAGGTCGCCATATATGGGTCAAGATGTGGCGGGCGGTTTATATACGGATGATGATAATATACCCAGAAAAGCAGACGCCTTACTAGAATTAATGGAAGTTAATTTATTTCAACCAGAAGGATTTAGCACCCCATCAGCTCTGGCAAATAACCTAACGAGTCAACTACAAGCAAAAACTGGTAATGCAAATTCTTATACAACGGATAATATCGCTCAGACACCAGTGGTTATGAGAAGACTCGGTCCGACTGGTAATAGACCATCATTTAATAGTTGTGCCGTTTATAATATCAAAGTCGCAGATTTTTCAAATCAACTGTATAAGGTTTTTCCTACAGCCAGTGGTGATTTTGTAAATGCATATCTAGATGGAACTGCTTTTTGTGAATACGCTAATATTCAACCCGCTGGTGTCCCGTATGTCCCCGTTGATTGGGCGAATGGCGACGCTCAAAATCCAGGTCAAAAGACACCATACACGACGGGAAAGGGCTTCGTTCCTCAAAAAGGATATGATCTGTTTTGGAAAAACATGTTGACTGGTGATATTAACAGATATACAAGTGGTCGTAATTTTTGTAAATTTGGACAGTATGTACTCCCACAACTAACATTACTTCTAAAATATGTTAATAAAACGATTTATGACGTAACGGAAGCGTTGGTTTTTGGCGGTAGGGGTATTAAGTCTAAACACGGAGATACGACTCCATGTATGGGTTATGGTGTAGTTAGTCTTGATAGACTGGATTATAGACTGGGGACAACCCTTATTTCTGAGTGGACTGCTGTCATTGCTGGCGTTACGGATAATTTTGATGGAGACCAAGGGACTAGTGCGGATTTCAATGCTGGTATAAGAGAAAAATACGCAGATCAACAATTCGGTATGTTAGTTTTAAAACAGAATCAACCAGTAGCAACTAATATTATAGCGACCATAGATTCAGTAAAATTATTAAAAGAGTGTATTTATCCATTATCCCGACCCAGTCTTACTGTGGATAATTCTGAATATCAAGAACGAGGGGTGAAAAATAGTGATGTTTATAGAAACTTCGTTTCTGATTTACAATTTGGAAGATTGGATGACCAATTGACTTCAACTACAACTAATCAATATAATCAAAATAGTATTGGCAGTTCGACCAACTTCGTCGGCGAAAATGTTAAAAATGCTGGTACTAACCAAGTTTCATTAGCGACCCCACTACAAGCTACGGTTATGAGCCAAGCAGGCTATTTAACATCTCAACCAGCAGGATCTTTTTTCCCACCAGAATATGCAAGTAGTTACCAAAAACTTACTTTTGACCCACAATATAATCCACAAGATATCAACCAGACGAGCGTTAATGGGGAACACGATTATGGTCCATTATATAAAACTGGTGATATGGATATATGTTTTAGAAGAAGACTTCCAGCATTAGTTGGCGATGAATTTAAATCAAGACATCCATTTTATAGTTATTGGAGAGATGAAATAGATTTAATAACAGACGATGATTTAGGAGAGCAAACTATTTTTTCTGTATTTGACCAAAATGGTCAGAGATACAATAATGAGATATTTAAACCAAACCCCGACGACCCAGAAGATAAGGGAATTGGATGTATTGGTTTATTTCTGAGATCAACAATGAAAGACGGAACGGCAATAACAGGAAATGACATCCCATGGTATGGCTCGGATTTAGGGTCAAGTAATATGCTTGAAATTCCATTTATAGCTTACGTGAGTGCTGAGAATTTAAATGTTGCAGAACCAGCACCATCTACAAATATTATAAATGAAAATAATAAGTTCACATGGGCTCAAACTGGAGAGTTTCTAGGGTGTAGTATGAGTTTCCAAGATCAAAAATTAGCTAAGATTATCAGCACTCAACAGACTAACATGGAGGAAATGGGTGAAGTTATAAGTGGTAATGCTGATATCCAAAGTACGAAATATTATCAAGAAGGTAATCAATTTTTAGCGGCTGATGAAAATGACGTTCATGCCCCGGCAATGAATTACCTAAATCACGCCTTTACAGCCCCCAGTAATATGCCTGCCACGCCAGGGAATACTGATTACCCCCCAGAATATCCAAGTCGTTTTACTAATGTAGATTTCACTCCGTTCCATTATCAAGGCTACGTACATATCGGAGCGGAAAATCCACTTATTGGCTTTGATGATGTCAGTGGTAAATTTAAATTGAGTCAGCTACATACCGCACTAAGGGCGGGTAATGGTTCTTATTCAAATATCAGACAACCAAAGGTCGGAGATTCTACTGTTGGGGATGGCTATATTCCAAATGAAGATTTCGCTACTGATATATTAGAAATTTACTCACAGGGATCGGCTATATCCCAATATTACGGTGGTCTTTTTTCATCGAATATCGGTTTTGGTGCTCTTGTGACCCCGCCTGGTGCTGGGAATGCTCAAACGTCGTATAAAGTCGGTGCAACTGAGATTCCAATACTTTTTTCAATGGGGCAAAATATTTACAACGGTGTGAAACAGAAATTTAGTTGGAATGTCGCTTCTGACCCCCCCGCATCAGGGATTGAATATGGTATGAGATATAAACCAGCGATAGGGTTGCCATTCCCTTTTGTAAGTCAAATTAACAATCCAACTAATCCAATAAATTCGTCACAATCGGGAGTTGGTATTATTGGGTTGACTTGTCCAAATGCAGCCGGAACTAAAACAACTAAAATAACATGTGATGCACCATTTGATTATATAGGATCATTATTTGATAAAATGGGATTTGATTTAGAGCAGATTGTTCCCTTCACTGGTGAACAGAACAGTATTTTTAATAGAGAAAACTACAACAGATATATCGGATATAATCAATCATTATCTAATAAATATCAAAACATGGTTCTACCAGCCACAACCAATGCATACGTCAGCGGTAATCTTGCTTTGGGTTTTACTCAGAATTACTGGAGTAGTCCTATGGAAAATTTGGGTGGTGTAAATCTTCAAATACCAGCAAAAACACAAGCCGAGTCAGATAGTATTATTGCTAGTAAAATTGCTAAAAAAATGAGTTATCCATATCTGGTGGTTCATTCAGATATAGTAGAACAACATAGAACATTTTATGGAGGAAGTTATATATGTGCAACGCCATCACTCGGGTATATAAGTCGTAATTACTCAGAAGCAGATTACTTTTTCGGGTTCAGCACTGACTGGGAATATATTGTAGATAAAAGTCATTTAATAAATAGTTTTACAGTAGATATAAGACTTCCGAGCGGTCAGCCAGCTCCATTAGACTCTAATAGTAGTTTAATATTTAAAATAATTAAAAATAATAATCCAGAAATTATTATAAACAAAGATACTAATAATAAAAAGAAAAGAAATTAGTAATTACTTTTACGATAAAGCATCGGGCGACGACGTATAAGAATTCTTTTAGCTTTTTTGGGTTTAACTGGTTTAACTGCTTTCCCTTTTTCAAAAATAACATTCTCTGATATTTCTGGGTTTTTCTCTTTTTTAAGCTGTTTATCAATCTTCAATTGTAATTCGGAGGCAAAACTTCCAACTTCTAACTCATTAAGATCCATCTTATAATATTATATTATATTAAAATATTATATATTAATATAATATAGAATGTCTCTTATAACTTTAAGAAGTCAAATTAACGAATTATCTGCTGAATCAATTGATAATTCATATATTCAGAATTCTTTTAAAGAAGGATTTACGGTAAATCCAACTGATACAGTAAGTCTGGTTTCTTTGACGATGAATAAGCAGAACAAAATAAATATTGCTGATGGTAATGATACTTTAATATGGCGGTTTGGTGGAAGATCTCAATATGCACAGCACGTAGTCAAACTTACTCATGGGTCTTACTCTCCCGAACAAATGACGACTGTCCTACAATCGGGATTAGATGATAGTGTTTTAATCGGAGTATTCAAACGGCAGGTCGGAGATGCTACAAGAGGGTTTAATGTGGAATATGACAGCACCGTTGACCCTAAGGAATGGACTATTACGATGGTAGTTCAATCTGTTCCAGTGACAGGCGAGGGTAATCTTAACACATTTGAAGTTTATGAAAATTTAACTGAAACGAATAATAGAAACGGCGGTATTTTAGAGAATGACACGCCTGCGACTGGTGAAAAAGGATACGAATTTAAAGGTCTCCCCTACGGGACTAGTAAAGTATTAGAAAACGGTCCAGACTCGCCTTTTGACACCCGTGATAGAAATAATATTAATGTTGGTGATAAAGGTATTTTCGCTAATGGGGGTATGCATGGCGTGGTCGCTTTTCCCCAATTAGGAATTGAAGAAATTAGAGGATCTCAGGGATGGGATTATACAACTGTTTCCACTCTAAAAGGGATTCAACAAACGGGAGTCGGACTCCCAGAATTCTTAACATTAGATATTGATATTGATATTACTGACGCTTCGGTGACAGAACAAGCGTTAGGATGGGATTACAAACTAAGAGAGACTGGTGGTTTAAACCGCTTTCTGGTCAATGATGGGACTCGTGTTCCAGAGATGTTTTTACGAATGTTCCGTCTTGATGGAACAACAAACGGCAATATTCAGAACGGTATTTTTGTCATGGGTTCGAACGGATCAGTTGATGCGACCGATTCTGATAATTGGGACAGTGCAATTCCGTATTGGTGTATGGTAAGACTAATAGATACACCAGCTTCTAGTTCGAAATTCGCTCAACTGGTTTCACTTGAATCAGATACAGCTGGTAATCCAATAAGACCACCAAACGGAGTATTGGCAGCTCTATTATCAACATCTACTTTTGAGGGTGTCAGGATTCTTAATAGAGATGACTCGCCTTTAACAGTTAATTTTGATGGGTCATTAGGTCATAACCCTGTATCAGTCGGATTTGCAAGAACCCAGTTATTTGACGCCGTTGAAGTTGATCCCACTAACGCAGATGCTTATATTCAAAATGGAATTGGTGGAAATGCTGGGTTTGATGTTGTGCTTAGTGTCAACCCTCCCTTTGAAACTTCTGAACACGACCCAGATATAGAAGTTGGTATATTATTAAAAAGAGCTGGTTCAAGCTATTATAGTGCCAATTGGAGACAACCCAAATTGATTTTTTCTAAGAAAGCATCGGTTGTATTTGGAGTGACATGGAATAATAACGATACTATCAGACTCGATGTGGAGGTGTCTGGAATAACTGGTATTATCTGTTATGCTTCATTTTCCGGCGATGGCGGTGGAACTTGGTCGGCTCAAACTGTTTTAGTGGAAACTGCAACCACACCAATAACATTGCCAGACGGTTCTTCTTATATTTGGAATAACACCATCAAAGAAGAACATTTTCCATTACGCCCTGTATTCTGTATGTGTTCTGGCGGTCATTATGATATGAACCAGCAACTCGGAGCTACAAATTTTGCTAATTGTGTAACTGTTGGATTATACGATAGGGAGGAGTATACTTCTGGTTCAAGTTCTTCTGTATCATCAAGCAATAACGAAGAGGGTGAAGATGCGACGACACTGGTTCACGCACAACGGGCTCATATTACTCAAACAGACGGATCGCTTGGTAGGGATTTAAGTCTTACGGCAGAAGTTGCAATTAATCTAAGTACAATGTGGAAGCTCGGTAGCATAAGACCGCAAGATATTTCATCTTCTGCCTCATCGACGACGACAATTCACCCAGACGACGTATCACCAAATATTGCATCAATTATGCCGACTATTGCTTTCCCAAGATTATTTAAAGTGATTAAAAGCCTGACTTCTGCAACGCCGTGTCCTATTTCAAAGGGCGGTTATATTGGGAATTCAGCCACTCCAAATTTAACCGTTGAACTATTAAACTTTAATAATAATGGTCGTAATGGTGGAAATGGCGATACTAATAAAGCAATAGCCGTAATTCCAAGAGAGCAATTGACTACTGGTGATACTTCTGGAACACTTCATTACAACTCTCATTTTCCAATTAAAATAGATCTAAATGTATCACACCAACAAACCATTTATAGTATGACAGCCATTCTAAGGGATAGTGATGGTAATATAGTTCAATCTCTTAATTATCCAACTGAATTAACTTTACTCTTTGAAAAATCAGAACAGACTAAAATGGAAGCGGTAATAGAAAGAATGATTAATAAAATCGGAGATCAGCAACAGACATTAATAGATAATATTGGAATTAAAAATCCTCGGGTATAATATAATGAGGGAATTCAACATGACAAGAGTAAAAGCAAATGCTAAGAAACTTGGGGTTGAAGTTAAAAAAAGCATCAATCCAAAAAAGAAGATTGATGTTTTTAAAAATGGTAAAAAAATAGCGTCGGTTGGTGCGACGGGTTATAAAGATTACACGATTACGCTTGACGATAAAAAAAGAGAAAATTATTTAAAACGATTTGCTAAAACAAGAAAGATTATTGATTCTCCGTCGTACTGGGCTTCGAAGCTGTTATGGAATTAGATATAGTCTAATGCATCATCCTCAATCATACAACCATTACTCTCTTCACATAGCCAACTAAAATTATAATTAAACAAATAAGTATCGCTCCCGTGTTTCTCGCATTTAAATTTATTATTTCTGTAATACTTCCCAAGAGAGCGGGGGGTATATATTTTATCACTTCTTGATTTAAGATATTTATTAAGATGGTGAATAATGTCTTTAAGTTTAACTTTGTAATCATCCCCTTTTACAAGCTTCTGGTCCATAAATTCTTTTACTAAATCTTGGTCTGCCGTATAATCGTCGTTCATTTCAGATTTAAGTGAGAAGTTCGGATTTTGGAGATAATCTTGAAAATGACTCGTGATAATTTTAAAGAAACAAGACCTCCATTTAATCAATTTATTTTCAATTTCATTATCAGTAATAAATTCTTTTAGTTCGTAATTGTCTTCTGTAATAATAGATTTATCAGGTCTAATCCCGAATGTGCTTTCAAACGGAATAATATCTAAACGGTTCATAATAGCCCCTTCCGCTCTATCCATATTAGGAATATCATTACAAAGCATCGATAGAGATGCTTTCGGTTTGAATTCTTCCATAACCCCCGAGTACAAACGCCTCATTGAAATTTTATCACCTCCCGAAATCTCTTTGATTAAATTACTGTTTAATTTTTTAGATACTTCTGGTTCAGATACACTCACAATTCTACATGTTTTTAATACTTCATATTGCGGAGATGCAGATCCGCCCTCATTTTTAGATCCTTGTAAGACAGAACTATTCATAACACCGTAATACCCACCAAGGGTCTTGCTTAATAACTCCATCGTCAGAGATTTACCATTACGACCGAAGTTAGTCCAGATAGAAAATTTATGTCTTCTCTTATTACCATCGAGAGCTGAACATAAACTTTTTAAGAAATGAGTTCTAATTTCAATAGTCGGGAATACTTTATTAAGATATAGTTCTTCAAACTCTTTAATAACCGCCTCAGATGGTTCGACATAATCATATTCAGTTGTCGTTGAAATAAAATCAGATTTTTCTAATGGACGAAATTCTCCCTTATATAAATCCCATACTCCATTATTAAAAGCAATTAATTCATCTTTACTATCAATTTTATTAAAGAAGTCTTTGTTCTCGTTTTTAGATCTAGATACAAATTTACCGAGTGTCTGCTGAGTTCTGCGGATTGAACTGATACATGTCAATAGCTCTTTCCAATCTTGCATTTCAAATTTCAATTTATTTTTTTCTGCTTTTGCTGCATCTTTTAATTCATCATCTGACGGCATCTTAAAAGTTTTAAACGATTTAGCGACGCTATTATATTTTTCGTGAATAAGGGGAACAATTTTAGTTTTAAGGATTTGCTCTAATTCGTAGCAACTTGCTTCCGCAATATCTTTTTTGTAAATACCATTTTTATAAACATAATACAAATTATCATAATAGATAATATCTTCACCACATAGTTGGTATAACCATTCAATAATATTATCTAGAACTCCTCCATCAATGATTTCATTATTATCAATAGCATTTATAATTTTCGTCATCATATCGGAATTAAGATATTGTTCGTCATTTGGATTAAATGTTTTTTTAAACTTCAAATAATCCTCATCTGTCGATATATTAGATTTATAGTCCCATTGAATAGGACTTTCTTTCGGGCAAATATCAATTAGTTCGTATTTATATGGATCATCAATTGTCGCATCAAACATAAAACCGTCAAACATCGGAACGATTAAATCGTGTTCACCTTTAATGGCTTCTTGGATAATAGAATTTTCATTAATACAAAACATTTTATTAACTTGTGAACATACTGGGTTGTCCTCATTAGTAGTTGAAATTTCATCTTGACCGTATAAAGAAGTCCATTCATCATTCTCTAAGAATGTATTAAAAGCTTCCATCTTCTGAGCGTGCAATTTTCGTAAGAATTTATCTTTTGTTTTAAAATTATCAACATTCAAAAGAACAAGTAAATCTTTTTTTGTTAATTTAGTTGTTTTTAAAACTTCTTCACGATTTTTACAATATTTATCGATATAGTCGTATGAAATTTCATCATCTAAATACGTTGTATTATATTGTTGTATCATACCAAGTAGGACGTTCCAATGACAATTTTTAATATCAATGTCTTTATAATAATCGCCAGTAATGATTTTTCTAATAGCAGCTTGTAAAGATTGAATTCCAAATCCATCAACATAGATACGTCCAGAAGATTTACCTTGTGCATATTTGTATTGTTGAGGAATAGTAATATAATCAAAGCCTTCTTTCCGTTGTGAAAAACATTTTTTACAAAATTTAATAACACATTTATAATAAGTTTCTTTCGTCCAAATCTTATCAATCTTAAGGTCGTCTGGATTAAATGAAAATTTCTTAGTTAGTTCATCAACACTAAGAGAAGCAATAAACCCACAGCCTGAAATTGAAACTTTGTCAGTGAATTCTTTTCTACTCATTCTATATATACTATGAGTATAAATTATTTCTAAGTAATATTTTTATTAAATCAATTTTTTATTTATTTAAAAGAAAATAAAAAATTGGGACTTAAAGAAGCTAAGAAGAATTGACCATATCACTGAGCTTATTATCAGCAATATCGTGAATAACTTCTATTTCAATATTGGGTGACAGATTAACAATATCAATTAATCCATTACAAGATATATTGATATTTTTTTTCTTATTTTCCTTAATCTTATTTAAATGTCTTTGTGTTTTAACATGAGCGTATTTATTTTTTAATATAAGACCGTGTTTACCACATGGACAGTCGTAAGTTAATTTATTATAATAAGTTCTCATATAAACTCGGCGATGTTCTCTAATATATTCTTTCTGGGCTTCTTTATCTAACCAAGTTGATTTAACAACATTCAATAAATTATCTATACCATATTTATCTATATACAACTGTTCTTTTTCAAATCTGAAATTCTCTGTAAATTCAAGTACATCCATTTTCCATCCATTATCGAAGCCGCCTTTCTCATTAATATATTTATAGAGAGGTCTATTAACGACTTTAATGTGTTTGCTCTTAGTATCTTTACGATGAGCAATAAGCCTGGTATTTAAATTGGCAGTAGAACCAATATAAAATTTTTCAAACTGAGGATTGTGTAATTTGTAAATACAATACATTTAATATATATTATGTGAATATAATAAAAACTCCTAATTAAACGAAAACACCTATTTATTTAAGATGTACTTTACAATATTGATTTTCTCTTCTTGACTTAATGTGTAAAAATCAATCATACTCTTTATTGACGTAATCTTCTTTTCATCATAATTAATATTAACTATTTTCGATTGATTATAATAATTTAATATATGGTTGTTTATCCAAGAGTGTCTCTCTTGACTAACTTTAATATACTTGATACAATCAATATTTTTTGTATTATTCAACCAGATCGGACTTGGTGATAGGCACGGATAGTTAGGTTTAATTTTATCAAATGCATCGTCAAATACCCCTTCGGGAATTGACGCAACTTGTATAATCAGATTATCTGTATACTTAGCTGGTAATAATTTCTTCAATTCTTTAAACCCAGCCTCGCCTCTCTTATCAGACATTTTAAGTCGCGGGTAAATGGCTCTTGATTTATCAAATACAATTAGATCTTCTTGATGTAAGTATTTATATAATTTTTTAAGGTTCATTAAATATTCTATACCGAACAGATTTTTAGCAACTAAAATACAATGATTCATATTATATATATATATAATAAAATGCTTTATATAACAATATAACTATATAACTCCCTTTATACCCTTTTATATCCTTTAACTAGTTATAATATAACTCTATTAATGCCATATAAGGAATATAATATTAATATTATATGCTTCTTTAAGCACTTTTATAGTTATATTAATGGTATATATATGCTATATATAGCACTTAAAGAGTTATATTGGAGGACAATAAGATTAAAAGATAAGACGACGAAAAATATCAAAGTAGAATCCTATTTTCATATTTTATATTTTTAAATTATTTTTTTATTATTCACAACTACTTTCATTATTTTCATCTTTTTGTCTTTTCATCTTAATTTTATTATTAATATTATTATCTTCATCAATTTCAAGATATGCTCCCTTCTTACCCCCTTGATAAAGAAGATTATCAAAGTTCTTGTATAGCTTAGGGGGGTTATGGGTTAAGTCGGCGTAAGCCCACTGGTATTTCTCAGTTCCATGCACCTCATTCATTAATGATCTAAATGATTTATCACCACCAAAGCTGTCGCTTAGTTCATCTGATAGTTTATCCATCTCTTTCATATTTGTAATATTTCCGATTAAATAATGACTGGCATTATTTCTGGCAATTGGTGGTAAGGATTTGAAATTTTGAGATGCCATAAAAAGCATTCCGC
>TARA_B110000208_G_scaffold122611_1_pt1 | contig 20400 bp, 26 predicted proteins | sample TARA_B110000208 | Tara Oceans TARA_B110000208 (sample SAMEA4397426) | marine metagenome | biome: Polar Biome; feature: [SRF] surface water layer (ENVO:00010504); material: water (ENVO:00002006), including particulate matter (ENVO:01000060) such as... | depth 5 m
TAATCCAAACTCTCATGGTCAGGGGTGTTTTCTTTTAAACCACAGGCATTCCTCTTAAGCAAGTTCAGGTGTTTCTAATCCTCTTAAATATTGTCTGGAATATTTGATCTTAAATATTTAAAGGCATTACTAATATGTGATTCAACTGTTTTAACTGAAATATTTAATACCTCAGAGATCTCGATGTTAGTTAATCCACTTTTTTTACTTAAAACGAAATCACTCTTATCCTTTTTAGTTGGTTTTACTGGTTTTTCCTTTGTCGAAATTGATTTGCACTCAAAACCAAAATCGAACTGAACTACTTTTAAATTTTCCATGATGTGAGATTTTAAATTAAACGCTATCTAATAATACTTGATAATACTTGATAATACGTGGGATGCTTTTCTCTGTAGTAAGCTAAATGACTTTCTCCACCTTCAATAGTGTAATTTTCACTACTTAATCGATAATGCTCTTCTGCTTCTTTTAATGACACGTTGGGTGCTTCAGATATTTGTTTCATGATTCTAAGATTATTTGATTAAACAATATTTGAGCAGTACCCAAACGGAAGCTAAAATCACAGCTCAAAAGGAAACGGAATAAATAAACGTTGGATGATGCAAAGGCTTTATGCCGTAGTCTTTTGATGGGTGTATTTTACGAGTTTACCTTTGCGCTGATATTGATTGAATACTTTCCACTTAACTTATAACCCTTTTCGATGAAGGACTATATACAAAAATAAGAGCCAGCACGAATGCTGACCCTTACTTCCAACAACAAAAGCTAATCCGCGATTGTTATATAACCCATATTAATTTGAATCAAAACTAACATTCGTAATGACGACCTTAAAGATTTCACCAGAGTTCAATTAAACTCCCATCTCACAAACAGACCGTAGTTTTCATTCATTTCCTTTAGTGGGCCAGACTGTTCCAAATTGGCTGCAATGCCAAAAATCAATCGTTTATTCTTCAAGCCAGCTCGCAAGTATAAGTAACGCTGATTGTTTAGCCCAAATTTCCAACTTTGATTAACAACGAATTGTGCGCGGGTATACAAGCTCCAATTTTCATTAAGGGCAGGCTTATACTCGTACAATCCAAACAGTTTGAAATCGTTATCGGTATTCAAAAAAATGGAGACAACGGTAATAGCCAAAAACTCTTTGGTGGAATAATTGAATTGCGGACCAACAATGGCCGAAAATCCCGACGTGCTATTAATATCGGTTCCTACCATGATTCCAAACCCCTTCCCTAAGTCATAGCTTAGTTGGACAGGAATCACAATGTTATTTTTCCTTAAATTATTATCGTAATCTGCGGTATAGGAAGCGACAGTAAAAAAATTGAATCTACTTGTGTCTGTAAATTTCTTCTTAACCACCAGTTGAAAAAAAAGGGCCTCATGGCCAAAAAATGCTTCTGCTAGAGTTCGCGATTGTGGTGTTTGGGCCTTTATGCTTGGATGACAGATAACAATTAAAAGGACTAATGAAATAAGTTGTCGTAATATGTCGGGCTTAGTTTTTTTCATACAAGAATCCTCTGAGATATTCTTTTTTATTTGACATAATACGCTTTGAATTTATTTTCAATTTTGATATCAAACTGAACTGGTAATAACCGAATTCAAGCACCATAAAATAAGATTAGAAAACTTTTTCTACAATAAATACGATGTTTTATTGAGAATTTAGAAATCTTTATCTTAATTTTATGAAGATATGACACAGAATCCATCCAAACACTTTGAGGGTCCATTATTACCCAATGTTTTTGACGAGGTACACGCTTTTTGGATTGCCGGCGGTAGCTGTGATGGTTGCTCTATCGCAACCGTTGGTGCCACCAGTCCATCTGTAGAAAACCTTTTAAACGGTGCGTTACCTGGTGTAGCTAAAGTAATTTTACACCACCCGGTATTAGCAGTCAATGCAGGTGAGACATTTATGGCACCCTTCAGGTTAGCAGCTGAAGGAAAGTTAGGTGCTCCCTTTGTTATATTGTGCGAAGGTTCCATAATGGACGAAAGTTTAGCAGCCGAAACTGGCGGCTATTGGTCAGGGCTTGGTGCTGATGAAGACGAAAATGGAGACCCACAACCCATACCTTCATCTAGTTGGGTTACTAGAATGGCTGAACATGCTGCTGCTGTTGTTGCGGTCGGAACATGTGCTACATGGGGAGGCGTACCTGCTGCAGCCAATAACCCTACAAATTCGGCCAGTGTAATGGACTTACTAGGCGAGGACTATAGAAGTACCCTAGGGTTGCCAGTTGTCAATATTCCAGGCTGCGCACCACAGGGAGATAATATTACTGAGACTATCGTATCTGTGTTAATGTTTTTAAACGGATTGACTCCGTTGCCTGAATTTGATGAATTAGGCCGGCCGTCTTGGTTATTTGATGAAACGGTACATAGAGGATGTACTAGGGCAGGATTTTATGAAGAAGGCAATTTTGCGGAGGAACATGGCGATAAAGAATGCCTTGTTGAAGTTGGCTGCTGGGGCCCTGTTGTTCAATGTAACATTAATTCAAGGGGAGCTATTAATCATGTTGGTGGATGTATGAATGTTGGCGCACCTTGTATAGGATGTACGATGCCAGGTTTCCCTGATAGTTTTGCTCCATTTTATAAAACCCCTCCAGGAACAATGGTTTCTTCTAATATTTCTAGAGTAACTGGAACCGTTATTCGTAATTTGAGAGAAATGTCAATGAGTAATCTAAACAGAACCGCTAAATGGAACAAAGATGGCCATGTTCCTTCAGGATGGGGTCATGTTAAAGAACCTAATATAATAAAGAAGGTGGTAAAATATGCGTATCAAAAAATGCAATTTAGTGATAGCCCAAAACCAGGTTCTAAAAAATAATCACTTCAATGGAGAATGAAACACTTTTTAACGAATGGTTAATCGGACTTGTATTGGTCTCACTAATTGTCGTGATTGCTGCAGTACTTTTGATTTTAGTATTCTTAGCTGCAAAGCGAATCTTGAGGTTGGCTGGGGCTGCTTTGGAAATTGTCACTCAAATAAAAAATAACACGCTACCCATTTGGGAATTAGAAACTAGCAATAAGGTAGCCGTAAATATTCAAAATGAAGCAGAAGCTATTGAAGCACATGCTACCTTGGTAGCTGAAGCCTTGGAATAAATAAGTCAATAAAAAGGATGAGCACAGGAATACAATTATGGATAATATCGTTGGTCATTGGCTTAGTAGTCATTGGTGTAGTAGCATTTCTTCTCAATTTGGTAAAGAAAACTGCCGTAAAAATTGATGATACTGCTGCAGACATTTGGACGCAAGGAAAACTTACAGCAAATAACACTATTCATATTCCTTTGTTTTTAACTAAAACGAATCAAGTAGCAGGTAAAATCTTAAAAGCAGCAGTAGCTATTGTAGGAGGTTCAAAAGCCATAACACAACATATTGAAGGCTGTCCAGGCTGTCCTCATTGCATCTTACAATCTTCTAAAAATAATGTCCTATGAGCGTATTATTAATGGTCATTACAATTCTGGCGGTACTCCTTTTGGTGTATGTTTTGGTGCATTATCTACGAGCAATCATCAAACTCTTAACAAGCATTGGTGGAAGCGGTTCTAGTTATTTGGCTAAACTAAGACTAGGTCTGAGAGCAATTGAAACCGAAACGGGACATCTTCCAACGCAGGTAACAAAATTAAATGGGGCTCTTACTGAAGTAGCGGGGGGACTCAAAGTGGTTGATGAGCAATTAGAAGCATCTATAAATGCCGCAGTAAAACAAAAAGTTTAATATGGCAGCAGTTAATATTTTATGGTTGATATTATTAGTAGTTACGGTACTCGTATTACCTTACCTAATATACTTGTTACATAAAACATGGCAAGCAGCTAGATCAATTGAACGTTATTTTAAAGAAATGAAAGAAGCTGGTATTGGAATTGCAAACAATACAGAACATGTCAAAGCTTTGGATGATACGATAGGTGTCGCGTCAGGCATTTTAGGAGTGGCTGGGTCAATAAATGAACATTCAGATACCTTAAAAACAACATTGGCTGCAAGAGCAGAACAAATAAATTAGAAATTCGATGGATTCTACAACACTATTTTTGGCTACCTTAATTATCGTTACCTTGTTGGTCTTGGTATTGGTTGTATATCTGATATTGATTATCGTTGCCCTTAGAAGAGCTGGAACTCATTTGGAAGGTTTGGCAGGTGGGCTTCAAAAAATACAAGATGATACTGAACCCTTAGGGGAAAAAGTAGGTGTCATTAATGGTGCGCTTGGGCAACTTCACGGGGGATTATCCTCCGTAGATTCTCATTTAGTGGCCATAGCAAAAGTTTTAAAACTAGTCTGATTAAAATAATTTAAATTAAAATAACAATACTGCCTATGTGTTTTAAAAATTTACCAATTGCATTTGATGAAGAGGGAAACGCTTATTTAAAGGAAGGACTTGAAGATCCTTATGAGCATAAAGTGGTCGATTTGGGTGAAGAACAGGAAGTTTTAAAAGGCTTGTTGGAACGCAATGGATTTATCAGAAATATAGATTATGATCCGGTAACTCGTGTTGCTGGTGCGCTTGCTTTTCATAGCGTTGTAGACTTAGAAAAAAAGAAGGTATTATCTACAAATTCCATGGCTACTCTTTTTCGTGGTTATGAAGTGATTCTCAAAGGAAGAGACCCTAGGGACGCTGCTTATATTAGTAGTAGAGCCTGTGGGGTATGTGGAGGTGTACATGCCACAACAGCGGCTTTGGCTATAGAAATGGCATTAAACATCAAGCCACCACCATTGGGTATTGTTATGCGTAATATCTTATTGGCTATTGAATATATGTACGATCATCCGCTACACCTCTTCTTGTTGGCCGGTCCTGACTATTCAGAAGAATTGGTTCGCGAGACCAATCCTGAACTCATAGATCTGGCGGCAGAGACTAAAGCAAAGAATAAAGATGTTCATGGATATGATACCGTTTTGGATATCATGAAAGATTTGAATCCGCTTAAAGGTAAATTATACCTTGAGGCATTGACTATGACTCGTGTAGCTAGAGAAGCATACGTTTTAATCGGAGGTAAATACCCCCATCCACAGTCTGTTGTGCCGGGCGGACTTTCGGTTACCGTGACTGCTTCTATGCTTAATGAAGTTTACAGTAGGTTGATTAAGTTTTTCGACTATAGCCAGAAAGTTACGGGGATATGGGATGATGTTTTTGATTTTTTCCTAGAGAGTAATCCTGAATATGCCAAGTGTGGTATTCGACCTGCAACCATGATGGATACCGGAGTTTGGGACAGACCAGACCATTACGACGCCACATTTGAGAATTGCGATAAATGGGGTGAAGCAAGATGGTCTACACCAGGTGTTTTGGTAGATGGAGAGGTAGTTACCACAAAGCTTACCGAATTGAATGCTGGTATGGAAGAATTTGTAGAGCATTCCTACTATGAAAAATGGGACGGACACCGTTTTAAAGAAGACCCTAACGGAATGCCTTTAAGTCCAAACCATCCTTGGAACAAGGAAACTATTCCGAAACCAGGAAAACAGAGTTGGAAAGATCGTTATAGTTGGGATACTGCTCCTACTTGGGATAGAATGCCAATGGAAGCTGGTGCATACACCAGAATGTATCTGACCGCAAAAGCACAAAAAGCACCTGCTAGTAAGTTTTTAGAAAATACAGGCACGAGTATGAAAATTAAAATACCTAAACACACTTTACCTGAAAAAACTTTGGAATGGAAAATTCCTGAACATTGGAACGCTTTTGAACGTAACAGAGCGAGGGCGTATTGTATACCTTATTCTGCAATGGTCGCCATGGAAAATTGGATGATGGCAATGGATTTAATCAAAAATGGAGAAACAAAAGTTAGTGTACCATACGAAATCCCTAAAAAAGGAACACATATCGGATTTGGGGCATGGGGTGCCGGTAGAGGTTTCCTTACCCACCACCTTGTAATCGAGAATGGGCTCATTGAAAATTATCAAATTATTACCCCTTCTACACTTAATGCGGCACCAAGAACCCCATGGGGTGAAATGGGCCCATATGAAGAAGCTGTACTTAATACACCTATTCTAGAAAAATTCGACAAACCTGAGGATTACAAGGGTATCGATATATTAAGAGCAATCCGTAGTTTTGATCCTTGTATGCCTTGTACCACTCACATCATGGCCAAAGATTCTGATCATATGGTAACGCGAGAGGTAACCACCTGTGCTTGTGGTATTGAATAATATCCTAATTGGTACGGTTGGCTATCATCTATTACGCAATCATTCTGTAGGTCCTATTTTGCTTCCACAGCTAAATAAAAAGACTTGGAACGACAAAGTTGCCATAGAAGAGATGAATTGGGGACCTATTGCCATTGTGCAGTATTTTCAAACACTTGAAATTTCGTTTGACCGAGTAATTTTCTTAGTGGCTTTAGAGCGACTCGAGCGCAAAATTGGGGATATCACAGTTTATCAATGGCTGGGACAGTTACCCGACGAAAAACAAATTCAAGCTTGTATAGGTGATGCGGCGACGGGCGTTATTTCAATTGAAAATCTACTTGTAATAGGTGAGTTCTTCAAAATTTGGCCCAAAGAGGTGTTTTTGATTGATGTTGAACCTGGAGCAGAACAAGCAGGTGAACACCTTACACCTGAGGTAGAGGCTAAAGTTCCTGAAATTTTACGTATTTTAGAAGAATTGACACATGACGGAGAGATACTGAGAAAGACTAAAAAGTTACAAGGGGACACCCTTTTCGAAGAGTAAGAATATGAAAGAAAAGATAGAAGACAGCCCTTTACGTTCCCTTTTTTGGAAGGATGAGATACTTCAGGTATTATACTGGATGCATGGTGAAGGCATGGGGTCTGATGTAAGTCTTCCACAAATGCTCCCCTTTTTAAATACGTCTTATCAAAATTTAGAATATCATCTACATAAAATTACGGAGGCAGAATTATTACTAACATTGCAAAAAAACGGAACCACTCATTATAAATTATCCGAACCAGGTAAGAAAGAAGGAGGAAGACAGTTCGCTGAGGCTTTTCAAGGTATGCAAAAAGCGGGACACGGTGAATGTGGTCCAGACTGTGAGTTTTGCTATGGCACCGATGGTGTAAAACTGGAAAATTGTGTCCATAACTGTGCTAGCGGCACCCATTAATATGAAACCTATACTATTCAACAACATAGAGTTCAAAGAAATTATGCAATATGTGCAAGAACTGGTGAAACAGACGGAAAAAATTCCCGATAAAGAAACCAAGGAACTTGCTGAAGAAATATTAAAGTATTTTGATTTAATGCATCGTGAACCACTATCTAGAATGCTACAGGCTATTGAAAGCAGCTATCCTGATTTAAAAGACACCTTAAAACAAGACTACACTATAAATACACTATTAGATCTTTATGATTTTGAAAATACCAACCTACAGAAAATCCAAAAAAAATCTTAGCCTTTCACTTATTTTTTTTATGAGTTTCTTGAGCATAGGTTGCAAAGGTGATTTTAAGAAGGATAGTACTGCTGAGAAAATAAAAAAATCAAATTCTCTTTTGAGCGAAGCGGAGCAATTGGTCAATAATGCTATAAATCATTCTGGAGGCATGAAAACTTGGAACTCTAAAAAAAGTCTTTCCTATGTCAAAAATATTCATAGCTATGATTCTGTTGGAAATCTAATTCGCACAATAGCGCAATTACATAGGTATCAGTTAAAACCTTCTTTCAAAGCAAATATGACCTGGGAGCAAGATGGCAACAAACACAAAATCGTCAATAATGGCAAACAATCATGGAGACTTCTCAACGGAAAAATTCAGGAAGACAAAGTCTCTATAAATAGTGCTTGGAACTCTTCTTTTGGCTCTCACTATATGGTGAGTATGCCATTTAAATTGAAAGACCCTGGAACTATATTTAGTTATGAAGGTATCGATACCTTATCAAACGGTAGAATTGTACATAAGCTTATGGTTACTTATAAGAAAGGGGCTGGAAGTTCAGGAGGAATGCATAGATGGAGTTATTTTTTGAATATGGAAAATCATCAATTTGTAGCCAATTTTTTAGACCATGGCAAAGGATACTCTTATACTGATTATGAAACCTTTATTCAAATTGACAGTATATTGGTAACAAAGGAAAGAAAATTGTATGCTTCAAATAAAAATATGGAGTTGACGTATCTCAAAACCCAATATAGCAATTCAGATATTCAATTTGATGTAGAATTGCCTGAAGAACTATTTAAAGTTAACAACTAGATTTTTTGACTACAATTCTAAAAAAAATCCTCATTGCAGGAGTTGGAAACGAACTAAAGCAAGATGATGCGTTTGGTATCGAATTCGCTAAAAAGTTTCGAAATAATGTCTCACATTTAAACCATATCATGGTTATGGAAGTGGGTATCGGAGGTATTCATTTAGTACAAGAATTGCACGCGGGATATGATATCTTGGTTCTAGTAGATGCAGTGGCGTGGGGGGAGGAAGCAGGACATATTTATTTTCGAGAAATGGAGAAAGTTTCTGATATAGAGGAAATGCCTGTTTTTGAAAAAAGGACTTTTCTTGCAGATATGCATTATACAAACCCTATTAGAGCGTTGATGCTAGCCAAGGCATTGAAGGTCTTACCCAAAGAGGTATATATCTTGGGTTGTGAGGCCGCCGAACATGATGATTTTGCCATTGGAATGACTGATGTAGTTGAAAATGCAATACCTAAAGCAATCGTTCGATTGAAAAACTGGTTGAGTACAAAACAACTGGCGTCTTTTGAATAAGTAAATGCAATTAAAAAATAGTTCTTATTAAATGTAAATTTTGTAACTTAATACGATAAACATCATATTATGAATCAGGACATTAAGCCAACTAAGAGCCCTAAAAAAATAGAGAAACATTCAGAGGAAGAAATTCCTTGGTGGCATAATTTAAATGTAAAAGATTTAGTAAACCCCATTAAAATAAGACGTGTACAAATATTGTCTGCAGGAGTATTTTTACTTGCGCTCATTGTTGGAGGTATGTACGTTTGGGAAAACTATCTAAGAGAGCCAACAGGAGCTGAATTTGTAGATGAGATTGTTGATGCTGCTGGTGGCCTTGATACTTGGTATGGCATTGAAAACGGACAGTTTACACGAACTCATAATTTATATGATGATTCCGGAGAATTGTTAAAAGCTAGCAAAGAGACTTTTTATTTTAAAAGAGGGGAAGAGGGTCTAAAACTACAAGTGAAATCGGTTGGAAGTGACAATAGTGAAGTAGTGGTTGGAAAGGATGATGAAGGTTTTTGGGCAACAAAAGATAGTCAAGCGGTTGACCCAAGAGAGGCGGCCGAGGATGAGGGCATGATGTGCGATTCTCAATTTTGCGACCCTCAATGTGCATCTACAATGGCATTCTTTAGATTTTCAATGCCTTTTAAACTAAAAGATAATGGGGTGAATGCTAGTCTAGCTTCAACAGGGTTCAATATTGCAGAGTTGAATTTTTTGGGAGGTTCTGGAAAAGAACCAACGTTACTCGATATATCTTATGACCCTAAGGTAGGAAAGGATAAATGGCGATTTTATGTAGACCCTCAAGATAAATTAATTCACAAAGTTGAATATTATAACAAGTCCGATAAAGGAGAAACTCGCCCTGAAGAAATCTATTGGACAGACCACAAAACTGTCGATGGCATTACCTTTAGCCACCGTTGGACGAGGTATTGGCCTAATGGTAAAGTCATGGATGAATATGTGTATTCAGACGTGAATTTAGATAATGAATTGCAAGATGAATTTTTTAATAGAAGTAATTCATCGGTCGTTGCAAATAGATAAATATTGTTTATTCTGCTAATATAGAATCGCGCAATTTTTCTAAAGCTTTTACAACTTTGGCTTTAGGGTTATAATCCATAACGGATTTTCCTATTAAGTCTGCCGCCATTACTTCTTCGTCAAATGGAACAAATACGGCAATTGGAAGGTTGATTTTAGCGCAGTACTCTCGTATTGCCATTTCATCTTCTTTGGTGCGTACCTTATTGGCAATTGCCTCTACTTTACCAATACCTAATTGTTCTGCCATTTCGGCAAATCGGGAAGCCGCCTCTAGAGATCTGTAGTAGGGCTCAACAACCGTATAGATTTTATCTACGTATTTAGACGTTCCTCGTTTCATATGCTCTAAAGATGCTTCCGTATCCAAGACCATAATTCGCCCATGTTCTGAAGATAGTGCTGAATTTACCAATTCGCGAACGACGGTATGTGAACCACACATGCATCCTGTACCTGCCTTTTCTGGTTTACCGATCATAAGTAAGGTTACATTATCTGTTGCCTTTTGCCCGTAGGTTTCCAATACTTCTTGAAAAGGAATCTTTACTTGAAATTTCCATTTACCATCTCCAATCTCTACTCTTTCGATGATGTCGGTGCTTAAATTTGGTGGACCTTTGTCTGACTTGTCAATACCTAAAACAATGGAAAGGTTAGGATTGGGATCACCATCAATGGCGAGAACTTCATCCCCTTTGGCACCAAAAATCCGGCAAAGTGTTCCGCTAATAGTAGTTTTGCCAACACCTCCCTTACCTGCTATTGCTATTTTCATTAGTATCTTAATTTAACATTATTATTCATCATCAGGCCTAATATCATCAAGTTCATCAGTTCCAAGTAGAAAATCCATTGTGCGTTTTGCTTCTTCCTCATCAACTACACTCATAGCAACGCCGACATGTACTAATACATAATCGCCTTCTTTAGCTTCAGGCACCAGTCCTAGATTGATTTTTTTTATAATCCCATCAAATGAAACCTTGCCTATTTTGAATACACTTTCTCTAGTATCATCAAAGCCTATAATTTTCCCTGGTACGGCTAAACACATAAATACAAATTTAAGTTTAAGTAAACTTACGAAAATCCAGTGAGACGGATTCATCTAAATAAAATTTTAGTTGCGGGAGGATTACGGCTTCAAATTCCATCCAACCCTCTTTTGTAAGTAGAGGAATCAATTGATTCCAAATAAATTCTTTGAAATGGCCTTCACCAATATCGGTTTTACCGCGCACCTGTCGTTGGGTAAGCCAGAACGTAATAATCAACCAAATTGATTCGGCGGTATGCAAGTATTGTGCGTCTAATTGTTCAGACTTAATAATACCTTTCTCAGAATTTAGTCGCAACCATTCCTCTATCTGTACAATCATTTTCTCCAAATAGGTTACACGTTTTGCATGCATTTTTGGATAAGCTCTTTCCATTTCAAGTAGGTCCAAGAAATAAAAGGAATATTGATTAAGTACAAAAAAATAGCGCCCCAAATGATTATCAAAATCAATTAAGGAAGGGAAATTTTGGTCAATAGATAACAATAACTCTAATTCATTACCCAGTTCTTTATCTATGGCCAGTATAATAGCTTTTTTACTATAATAATGATAAGCAAGATTTCCTACACTAATACCAGATTCGTCAGCAATTTGTTGCAAACGAACATTGACCAACCCCCTTTTGTTAAAGAGTTCGATAGCCGAATTTAGTATTTTTTGTTTCGTACTTGCCATTATTTATTTAATGTTTGCTCGCCACACCGAATCGAATGATAAGCTGAGCGTTGATGCTACGACCTGGCGCAAAAAAGCGAGTTTGATTTCCTGGCGTACCTCTAAAAACATGACTTTGATACTCTTTATCGGTCAGATTATCCACAGACAGTACAAACTTTGAATATGGTAATTTTGGAAAGGCCCTATGAAGATTAACCCCAGCACTTAGATTGAACAAAGAATAAGCATCTGTCTCCCTTTCTGTTGGAGCTGGCCTGTCTTGTTTACCCGTAAAAATTCCCTCAAGACGTCCGAAAAAAGTGTCACTAGAATTTCGAATTTGAAAACCAAATATATTTTGACTAGCTGGCATAAATGCCAAATCTTCATTTGTTACTTCATTTTTACCTCTAATATAAGACCCTGTCCAGAATATATCGGACAATGTTCCAATGGAGTAACTAAGCTCGTACTCAAAACCAGTAAGTTTTGCTTCTCCAACAGCCTGATTTTGTACGGCAGGAGTACCTTGAAAATCTACACTAACCGGCACATAAAGATTATCTAAGAAGTTTTGATAAAAGTTGGCGTTTAATTTAAATTTTTGAGCGTTATAAGCATACCCTAATTCATAAAAAACTCCTTTTTCTGGTTCTAAATCGGGATTGGGAATTACGCCATCGGCAAAATTATATTTGGAAAATAAATCTGGCCCTCTAAAGGAATTTGCCAAATTGATAGTGAAATCTGATTTTTCTGAAGCATGAATTTTAGCTCCAATATTACCCGTCAATGCACTATTGTTATCAGAAACGTTATCGTCATTATATAAATCCGCTATTTCAGGTATAAAAAAGGGCTCACGCTTAATCTCGTTCTTCACATTGTCATAACGTAGGGCAATCAGTAAATCAAAGGCATCACTAACCTTCCATTCTTCTACGGCAAAAAGACCTATTGATGTAGCATCACTATCTGGCTGTATTTGCCCTGGTGGCGGAGCTACCTGATTTACTTGCACTCCCATAGGGTTAAAAATATCAACTATCAATTCTCTTTTAGTCCCAAAACGATGCTCCCTAAGATAATCTGCACCTATAGTCAATTTGGAATTTTCTGCTAGACGAAGTGCCGCAAAAGCTTTCGCCCCTCCAAAATCGACATCGACATCTAAATTCACATCAATTCTACGGTTTATATTCGTAGTATTTGGAAAGAATATATTGGTAACCTGATCAATATGGAGTCGTTGTTGTTTTGAATACACGCTAAATCCAACTTCCTCAATTGTACCTGATAACTTTTTACCACTATAATTAAAGTTATAACCTGTCTGTTCATCTGGAGAAAAGAGTCGAACACGAACTGGAGGTCCTGGGGCTCCTAATCCTCCAGGAAATCCTACGTTGTCATTTTTAAAATTTTTACCACTGAATTCAAAGCGATGATTTTCGGCTGGAGAATAACCTATATTCCAATCAATATAATTAGATTCAAATTGACTGTTTGGAACTTCTCCACCAGGTGTATCCGTATTACTTGCATCGCGAATACCACCACCAATCAAAAAATCAAAACCATTTCCTCTACCTTCAACTTCAAGCCTCCCTCTAGAGTAAGAATTTACAGATTGATAACCCCCATAAAGACTGGTACCGACTTTAAAATCTTTTCCATATCCATTTTCTGCTTTTCTGGTAATTACATTAACAAGTCCGCTCACGGCATCACTCCCCCAGAAAGCTGAGGCTGGTCCTTTAATTACTTCGACTCTTTCGACTTGCCAAGGATCAATCAAAGAATAACTCCTTATACGACCACCTACAAAAGAGTTACCATCAATTAATATAGGAGCTCTCTCTCTTGATAAACCTCTGATTATTGGTGTACTGGTAATACCGCCATCATTCTGAATTACAACGCCAGGCACATATTTCAAAATCTCTGTAGCAGATGGTGGTTGGTTCTCAATAATTGCCTTCTCCTGAATTAAAGACACGTTTACAGGTAGGTTTTTAAGGGGTGAAGAAGACCGTAAGGCTGTAACCTCAATCACGTCTATTTTTACTGTATCCTGAACTTGTTTTTGCCCATAAAAAAAAGTGTGTGACAGCACAAAAATTGTAGCGATAAAATAATTCCTCATGTATTTTGGTATTGATTAGTTATAATTTTGGTAGAAAAATAATAAAATTTAACAAATGCGTGGTAATTGTTCTCCAACTAGCATATTTACAATGCGTTTACCACCAATAGCGCTGGTTAAGACTACCTGTTTTGGGTGATTTTCTACCACCTCGCCAATAATTGATGCGTTTGAACAATGTTCCATTTTTTGGAGTGCTTCCAAAACTTTTTCGCTCACTTCAGCATCGACCACTGCAATGAAGATGCCTTCATTAGCCACATAGAGTGGGTCTAGACCAAGTATTTCACAGAGCGCATCTACTTCCCGCTCTATGGGGAGGTGTTTGTGTACTATTTCCACACCTAGGTTTCTATCTCTGGTTATTTCGTTAAGAACGGTAGCTACTCCACCACGCGTTGGATCTTTTAGCAGATGTATGTCTTCGCCAAAATCATCGAGCAGTTTTGATACGATGTGATTTAAGCCTCTAGTATCGCTTTTGATAGCAGTTTCGAATTCAATACCCTCCCGAACTGACATGATTGCCACGCCATGGGTAGCAATAGAATCGCTAACAATAATTTTATCTCCTGCTTTTATATTCTTAACTGAAATTTTCGCTCGGTCATGCACTTGGCCTACTCCGGTAGTATTTATGAATATTTTATCCCCTTTACCTCTTTCAACCACCTTGGTATCTCCAGTTACAATTTGCACATTGGCCATTTCTGATGCCCATTTGATTGCAACTAAAATTTCCCAGAAATCGGTCATCTTTAAACCTTCTTCAAGAATAAAACTCAGCGAAAGATATTTTGGTATTGCACCGCACATAGCTAAGTCATTCACAGTTCCGTTCACGGCCAATTCGCCAATAGTACCACCTGGAAAGAAAATAGGAGAGATTACAAAACTGTCTGTTGTGAAAGCCGTTTTACCTGGTAATTCTAAGATAGCTCCATCATGTCGCTGTTGTAAATGCTCATTTTTAAAAAGATGAAAGACCCCTGAATCTAATAATTTGTTGGTTAAAAGTCCGCCACTTCCGTGACCAAGAGTAATAATATCAAAGTCCAATTTAGGCATAGGACATTGCAGTTGCATTTTTGAGTATGTTTTTGACATTCTTTGGAATTAGATAGGTTAGGAAATAGTTTCTGCGGTTCCGCTGAAGTGATAGTAAGCTGCACAAGCTCCTTCAGAACTAACCATAGGAGCTCCCATTGGGTTTTGAGGATTGCATTTTTTTCCAAACTGAGAACATTCCATTGGTTTTTTAATTCCTTTCAAAACCAAGCCAGCGATACATTCTTTGGGCTCTTCTACTTTCGGGATATGGATTTTGAATTTGAGGTTGGCATCAAACGACTCATACTCAGGCCGTACTTCAAGACCACTAGCAGGAATAGCTCCGATACCACGCCATTCGCGATCAGACACCTTAAAAATTTTGTGAATGAGTTCTTGCGCTTTGGGATTACCTTCAGGTTTTACAACCCTACTATATTGATTTTGGAGAACAGCTTCTCCTTTTTCCAATTGCTGTACTGTGAGTAATATACCTTGCAAAAGATCTACGGGTTCAAAACCAGTAACTACCATCGGAATTTTATACTTTTCTACCAAAGGATAATATTCTTCAACACCCATAATAGTGCAAACATGACCTGCAGCTAAAAATGCATCAACCTTACTTTCCTCATCTTCAATTACCGCTTCCATTGCCGGTGGCACCAATACTTGTGAAGCTAAAATGGAAAAATTTGTCAGCCCTAAATCGGCTGCTTTATTTACAGAAAGAGCATTGGCAGGAGCTGTAGTCTCAAAACCAACGGCAAAAAAGACAACTTCTTGGCTAGGGTTGTCACTCGCGATTTGAACAGCTTCTAAAGGAGAATACAAAATGCGAATATCTGCGCCAGCAGCTTTGACCTGTAACAAACTCTTTGCCGATCCGGGTACCCTTAACATGTCTCCAAAAGAACAAAGAATAACCTTTTCGACTTCAGCCAGATGAATGGCTTTGTCAATCAAATGAAGCGGAGTAACACAAACGGGGCATCCTGGCCCATGAATCATTTGAACTTCCTTGGGTAACAATTGCACAATGCCATTTTTGACCAGACTATGGGTTTGCCCCCCACAAACTTCCATGATATTCCATGGCTGGGTAACAATAGCATGAATTTCGTCTAGGTATTTTTTTGCTAAATCGGCATCTCGGTATTCACTAAGAAATTTCATTGTTCGTTGTTATTTGATAATAAGCTAATTGTCCTAAGGCAATGTTCTCATCGTTTGGTGATACTTCTTTGTGAAAATGGAGTTGAAAATTGTTGTCTAAATGCAACTGCATTAAATCAACTAAAAGAGCATTTTGAAAAACACCTCCACTAAAAGTTACTTTTTTAATACTTTTTAAGCGAGCAATTTTGTCAACTATCTTCACCAGAGAGTAGTGAAATTTAAAGGCAATCTGATTTAAATCCATACCACTTTTTAAATCCTTCACTACACCTATAATAATATCGCCCGTAGGCACATTTTCAATATACGATATTTTTGAAACATAATATGTTTCATCTATAATTTCACTTTGGTCAACATAAGTTTGCGCTAAAGACTCTAGTTTTAAAGCGGCCTCTCCTTCATAAGTTTGTACATCCATTATTCCTAATAGGCATGCCACGGCGTCAAATAGTCGACCCATGCTCGATGTTTTTAAAAACTGTCCTTTATTAAGTGTTTTTTGATATAATAACCATTCTTGTTCAGTGAACTTTCCTCTTATCATTTCTGTCGCCGTATCATTTTTCCAACAATGTACCAAGGCGGAAATGCGAGGCTCTAAAGACATTTTATCACCCAAAATAGATGGTACATAGGATAAATGTAACAGACGGGTAAAAGTGCTGTTTTCATACGTCAAAAATTCTCCGCCCCAATTATTTCCATCATTTCCGAATCCTGTGCCATCCCATATAATTCCTAAGACCTTTTCCGGTTTTGTCAATAACGAGTGTTCAGATAAAACACTGGCAAAATGAGCAAAATGGTGTTGAATGGACACAAGCTTTGCACCATATTCATCTGTTAAATATTTTCCATATTCGGTAGAATGATAGTTTGGGTGTTTATCGACCAAAATAACATTGGGTCGACAGTTTAGTAAATTCATGAAATGATCAATAGTCCTTTTATAGTTCTCTGCACTTTCAAAATAAACGAGATTACCTAAATACTGGCTTAGATAGAATAATTCTTTGTAAAGTACACCGAAGACACTTTTTTGAGAGGCTCCCATTGCTAGAATTACCTCTTCTCTTTCATTGGAAACTGGCCCGAAATAATTGGGAGATAAACCTCTTGACCTTCGAATAAGTATTCGCTGTTTTTTTAATTGACTAAAGCGAACAACACTATCATCTTGAGACGTTACTATTTCACGGTCATTCGTAAGAACGTAATCCCAAATACCCGATAATTCAGAAAAGACCTTATCGTCTTCAAAAACAATAGAGGCATTACTAATATTTCCACTTGTCGCTATAATAGGTTTACCGAAACTTTGCATCAAAAGTTCATAGAGTGGGGTATAGGGCAACATGACGCCAATCTGGTCAAGATTAGGGGCTACTTCGTGTTCGGCAATATTAGCTTGGTTGTTCTTTAATTTAAACAAGACGATAGGAGCCACTTCACCCAACAGCATTTTGATTTCTGAAGGATCCGTTTGAAATTCTTGTTGTATCAATTCAATATTGGGGTACATACAAGCAAAAGGTTTTGAAGGTCTTTGTTTTCTTTTTCTCAGCGTATTTATTACTTTACTATTGGTCGCATCACAGGTTAGTAAATATCCACCAATACCTTTAATTACAACAATTTTTCCCTCATGCCAAAAATCGACAACTTTATTAATGATTTCTTTTGTGTCATTCACAATTTCTTCTCCTTGTGGGTCTTTTAAAGATAATTTGATTCCGCAAGTAGTACAGGAATTAGTTTGAGAATGGTATCTACGATTTTCAGGGTTGGTATACTCTTCTTTACAAGTTACACACATTTTAAATTCATCCATAACGGTGAATTCTCTTTCAAATGGCAGACCGTTAATCAAAGAAAAGCGCGGACCACATGAAGTGCAGGTAATGAAGGGATATAGTAACCTTCTATTATCATGGGATAAAACTTCTGCTCTGCAGTTTTCGCATAAAGCAAAATCAGGCGTTAACATCAATGCAGTAGTCTTGGCCTCCTGATTTTGTAAAATTTGAAAACCTTCATAAATTTGATTGTCAATTTCCAGAATGGAATGTTTGGTGATTTTTGCTAGACTAGGGGCATCGCTAAGGACGGTCTTATAAAAAGGAATTGCTGTTTCTTTCTTGGCTGTAAATTTAATATGAACACCATTAAGGTCGTTGTAAACAACCCCGTTTAGTTGTTTTTTAGACGCCAATCGATAGATATTAGGACGAAAACCTACTCCCTGAACCCTTCCTTGAATGTGGATATGCCAAGTATTCATAAGTGGCAATATAAGTAATTATCCTACGATGGTTATTCTATTTTATTCATCTAATGAGAAGAATTAATCATAAGCATATCAAATAGAACAAATTAGAATCAAATAAAAAGGGACCAATTCGGTGAGTAGGGAAGGAGTGTAGTTTTAAAATCCTGTGAATCATACACTTACAAGGAAGGTTCTGATCCCTCTTTCTCCGCAACAACAATCCCTATTGCATTAAAATACAATGTTTTAGGGGTTTTTTGTTTTTTTATTGTACGGTATTTGTACGGCTACTCAATTTTAAAAGCTAAAAGTTTCAATCCTGTATTAATCCAAAAACCGGGGCATGGGTTTTAGAAAACAGTTTTTCTATTTGAACAGGGGGTTGAGATTTGATTTATAACCTAATCTTTCTATATTAGAGGTATTATTAACCATAAATCAATTAAAATGAAAAAAATTCTTCATGTCTTATTTACAGCTCTAATGATATCGGCATGTAATACTCCTCAAAAAACATCATCTAAATTTTCAGCCCCAGAAGCAGGAAATTACATTGAGTGGTTTGGTGATAACGAAATGGCAAATGAATTTGCTATGATTGGAATGAGACACTTTATGAATGCTGAACAAGAAAAAGCTTATGCTTTTTTAGAAACAGCTCTTTCTTACGACTCTTCGATGTTTGCTCCACATGTTTGCCTAGCAGAAATGTCTTTAGACGGTTCTGAAAAACAAAAATATCATATATCGCAAGCGAAAAAGAATGTTGCAGAAAACAATGAGACATCTAAGGTTTTTGTTTCAATTTTAGACCAAAAGCCTGATGGTTACTGGGGCTATTTTGATTCCTCAAAAGCGCATGAACTTTGGAAAAAAATGCATGAGCTTGAACCAAAAGGAAACTTCATAAAACAATTCTATGCTTGGACTATGGAAGATAAAGAACAAAGTATCGCAACTATTAATAAGTTTATAACTACCGCTAAAACAAATAATGAGTCTTATGAAAATCTACTCAATCTTTTAGGGTATAAATTAATGTCAAATGGAGATATGGACGGTGCTGAAAAAGTGTTTTTAGACTATATTAAAGTCTACCCTGATGGATATAATTCATACGACTCAATGGGCGAATATTATTTAAAAAATGAAATGAATGAATCTGCAAAAGAGATGTATTTGAAAGCTCTTGAAAAATATCAGTTTGCAAATAATGCGCGCAACGTAATTTCAAAAATGACAGAATAATAAGAACAAAGAATTATATAAACTCTTCTACATGGAGGGTTTTTCTTTTACACCAATGCCCCCAATCCAAATCCTCTCTAATCAATTGATATTATTGTCTTAAGATAGGATTCCTGTGTAGTGGTTATAGGGGGAGTTGTTTTGGGGAAGTTTGTAGTGTGTTTTGAAATAAACCCCATTATCTATATCTTAGAGGTATTATTAATCATAAATCAATTAAAATGAAAAAATTATTTTACTTACTCTTTTTTGCAACAACCTTGAGTTTTGCACAAGACATTGAATGGGATTCCAAAACTACATTTGAAGCTATTTTTGATATTGACGCTGTACACACAAGAGATGGAATCAATTATGAACTTTCTGCGTCGGGAGATGCGGGTCCTTATGGTAAAGCCTATATATCATATGTTTTTACCAATTATAACAACAGTACTTCGAACGGAGAATTCACAGGTTTTGCTTGGACACAAATGGGAGAGGATATTGTAAAGGCAACATTACAAGGTGTTTATAGAAAAGAAGGTAAGGTGTTTAAAATGTACTCTTACGATAATACCACAGATGATAATAAAATCATGATTGTAAGTGGAGTAGTGGATTTTGTAGCCCAGACCATGAAGTTTAAAGTTTCTCCATTAAAATGAAACAAGTAAAGTTTATAGATTTAGGAAACGATTGTGATTTTATTGTTAAAGGATCTGTTGATGAAGTGATGATACAAGTTGCAGACCATGCTAATGGAGTTCACAATATGACAATTACAGACGATGTTGTTGCAGCAGTGAAAGGTGTAATGACTGATGTATAGTTAATGTAATCTATCAATAAACTTAGCCCTCCCAAGCGGAGGGTTTTTCTTTTAAACCACAGGCATATCATCTTCAGTAA
>TARA_B110000208_G_scaffold192063_1_pt1 | contig 20313 bp, 14 predicted proteins | sample TARA_B110000208 | Tara Oceans TARA_B110000208 (sample SAMEA4397426) | marine metagenome | biome: Polar Biome; feature: [SRF] surface water layer (ENVO:00010504); material: water (ENVO:00002006), including particulate matter (ENVO:01000060) such as... | depth 5 m
CCTACGACCCTAATGACATTGCCCGCACAACTATTAAAGAAACAAATATACACGATACGCGAACTGGATATATGCGTATTAATAATAAGGGAACGGTTATTGATAAAAAAAGTATGAAATTTAAAACTACAATACGAGAAACTATAAAACCAATTAATACAAATTTAAATATGAAAGTTAATAATAAAAATATAGTAAAAGACCCAAATGATGTAGCGCGGACAACTATTAAAGAAACAAATATAGATAATAACCGGGTTGGGAATTTAAAAGGCCCGCTGAAACTAACTACGTACGACCCAGATGATGTAGCAAGAACCACCATGAGTGAAACTTTAATCCAGGACGATAGGTATGGCAATGTCAAGTCATCGAATAAAGATGGAGGATACTTAACAAATAATAAAGTGGCAAAAAATACAAATCGTCAATTTACCTCCGATAATGATTATACTGGTATAGCAGTTGATACTTCCACTGGTTTAGGATACATTACTAATAAAAAGATTGCGAAAAATACAAATAAACAATTTACGTCTGATAATGAATATTCGGGAGGTATGAATAGCATGTATAAAAAGCCGACAACATATGATACTACATATAACGCAAGATTAAATGAAGTAAAAGAAGGAACATTGGTTGGAAGGTATCCTACCCCCGAAAGTGTAAAATTATATAATGGTAAAGATACCGTTAATATCAATGTAAGAAAAATAGAACAAGATTATATTAATAATAGAACACCTATTAAAAGCAAAGTATATAATTTAAATAAATCTAAACAGAATAGTTCCTTAACTAAAGATAGAAAGCAGTATAATTTTAATATTTTAGATGAAAGAATTGACCCTCTATTATTAAACGCGTTTAATAATAATCCATATACTAAGTCATTAAAGTCTTTTTAGAGGAATAGACGCGCGTTATTATCACGATTAATTATGGTTTCATACATAATTGTATAATGAAAATATATATAAATATTTATATATATTTTAATGTGTGAACAAATAGTAAATCCAAAACAGGTAGAAACGTTTCTTTCTATGGGAAATTAGGTAAAAATATTACAAAATTACAGAAATATTTTAATGGTTTGGGATGGGACCTTAGTAAAGCATATACCAGACACAACTAAAATTTACTATAAATTTTTAATAATATACGTATATTATTATAAACTATTTGTATAATATAATTAAAAATTAGGCAATCCTGTTTGGATATCGATATTATTTGATGATTTAATTGTCCCGAAATTTATATATAAAAACACATTTGTCATGCCGATTATTAATCCTAATACAACTATTTTACAGACCTCTTTTATATCTAATTTCTTTTCATTATACATATAGCTATAAATAATATAACTTAATGAAGTTATCAATCCAGATATTACCCCTACAATTACGGTTTCCATATATATATATATGCTTAATAAAAAAATTACATATTAGTAACGCTGTCGTCGTCAAATAAATGTGCCGATAAATGTTCAGAAGTAATAGAATTATAACTATTATTAGTTAGTATTGTTTTAATGAGACTTTTATTTGCCTCTGATTGCTGATGTTCCTTTTCTTTTTCTACAGCAATATTTTGTATTTTTTCTATATTATTTGGTAACGGGGCTATAATATTAATATTTTCGTTTAATGAGGGTATTATCTTAATAGTTTTGGGGTGCGTTTTAATATTTAGCGTAATATCACTCGCAACCAATGGCGTATCATCGGTTGATGTATTAATTTTAGTAGCGACGTCGTTAATATCAGGTATTATATTACTGACTGATATATTATTTAGTTTAGATACTTTGTTAATATCAATATCACCATAAGTACTCTTTTGCGATTTTACATTTGGTATTAATTCAATACGAGAATAATCATCATCTAAATGTGTATGTGTTTTAAGTGAATTTTCTATTTCCAATTTTAAAATTTTTCTAATATTAGACTTAGATACATTGGAAACCTTATCATTGAAATTTATTTCGTCATAACTCTCATCGCTAAAATTCCCCCCAAGATATTCTTTCAAAATATCTTTAACGGGTAATAGTTTCCGTACCGTTTCTTTTATAGAAGTCCCAATTACACTATACGAATCCACTATATTCCGCTGTATATCAATATTCGACAATCTGTGATCAAATAAAAACGGTTTCTTCCAAAATTCTCGCGCGCATTCTATATACACCTTATGAATAAAATTTGTAAGCGTCGGTATATTTAATTCCAAATTTTTAGCAATATTCATGTTCTTAATAGACGATAAAACCTTTACATGACTTACAAATACAGCGGTTAATAAATCTTCTAAATAATCACACTCTGTTGTTGTTTTAATCCTATTTGTTTCTATTATTAATTTTTTATTATCCCATTTGGGAGTTGTTTCCAAAATTATTTGGAAGTTTTTTAGCACCTTGTTTGATTTAGTATCTTTGCAAAATTTACGCGCAGCAGCATACATAGATTGTAAGCCGATATATAGTTCCTCTTTCAATAAAATAATTAATTGATTGGTATATTCTTTTTTCGCTTCCACTAATAACTGGGTATTATATTTGTTCATTTAATGTATATTATAAAATATGCCTGAATATTTTACGCATTATATTATGTATTATTAAATATTGTTTGCAACGGAGTCTCGCGCTTTATTAATTCAGACCGGTATTCATTCCATATTAAAGGATAGCGATCAAACGGTATTTTAGGCCATAAATGATGTATATTATGATATGTTAGTTGATTTAAGGTTAATATTGATAATAATTTAGTATTTGGGTTACGGCTAAATATTCCCTGGGTCATATGAGTCGCTTTATATTTATTATTTTTAATAGATATTGAGTGGTCTCTATGCGGTATATAGTCAAATAAGTATGTCAGAATAATTGTACTCAAAAATGCTGGAATTATCCACAAAATTAATACATCGTTAATATATGAATTTTGAATCGCGTGAATAGTAATACACGCGTGAATAGTTATAATAAGCACAGACCATGTTATTAGTTTATTATAATTTTTAATTGAATATATAGTATTTCTAAAAAAATAATAATAATAATAAAAGGTATGGAAAAAAATTCCCATGAAAGCATTATTACAGCAAAATTTACCAGATGTATTATAATCAGGGTCGCTATGAGGAATATTCAAATTAGAATGGTGTTGTAAATGTAAATATTTGAATGTATCAAATGGGGCAAAATAAAAGGGTATAAATCCGATATTCCCGAGTAAATTATTTATAAATTGACTATTTGATACAGAACCATGTATCGCATCATGTATAACGTGGAATAACAAATAGACGCCTAATATTGAGATAGGTAGTGTTATATAAAACGGAACATTCCATAATAGTCGTAATAAAATAGCTACTACCCATATAGAATATCCCGCGATAAATACGCAAAATATCGGTAATTCTAGTATAGATAGTTTTTTATATGAGTCTTTTATCCTAATATTTGAAGTATGCTTTATACTGTTATCCAGTGAATTCATGTTATTAAATAATTATATATAATAATATTTAAGTTATAATAATTAGGTAATTCTTCGTAATAATTAGGTATAATGTAATCCTTGTGATTTTGTTTGATTTTGGTCTTTTATTTAGAGCGATTGCTACATTTTTTTTGTTCTTTTATTTAGAGAGATTTCTACACTATTATTGATTTTTTTTGTTCTGTTATTATAAATTAGGTTAACTATTTGAGTGGCAACTGTTGGTTTTTTTAATTTTTTTAATAAAATCTTTTGTAAATAGGTCTTAGATATTGCCGAGTATTGAGTTGTTTGTTTAATTTTTAATTTTACGTCGGTGTTAATTTTAATATCTTCTATTCCATTTTGGTTCATATGTTTTAGAATATACGTCATCATAATATTTTTTTTTGTTCGATATTTTTTGATTTTTTCATGTAATCGTTTAATTTCTTCGTCTAATTTTACAAAAATTTTAACTTTATTTTTAAAATCCGTATTCATTTTGTTTATATTATTTCGTTTGATAAAAAATAAATGATTAAATCTTTATTTTCTTTATATTAATTAAGAAATTATTAAGATATTAATCATAATTTTAGTGTGGTAATAATAAACATTTTGCGATTTAAATAATTTTTTAAAATAATCTAATATATTACATGCCTAATATACAACTAAATAAATTCAATATGGCCGACTTAAAAGACGACAAAGTAGTTGTTTTTATAGGCAAACGGGAAACTGGTAAATCTTTTTTAGTAAGAGATTTATTATATCACCACCAAGATATACCCGTAGGAGCAGTAATAAGTGGAACTGAGGGCGCTAATTCTTTTTATTCTAATATGATGCCTCCTATTTTTATACATAATGAATTTAATCCAGTTATTGTGGATAATTATTTAAAACGACAAAAAAAAATTGTAAAGGCCGCTTCCAGTGGAATAAACAATATTGATCCAAGGGCGTTTTTTATTTTAGACGATTGTTTATACGATAAAACTTGGGTTAAAGAGAAATCAATCAGAGCCATGTTTATGAATGGACGACACTATAAATCTTTATTTTTAATTACTATGCAATATGCCTTAGGTATTCCCCCAAATCTTCGTACTAATATTGACTATGTATTTTTATTGCGCGAAAATATACAATCAAATCGTAAAAGATTATACGAACAATATGCTGGTATGTTTGGTAATTTTGAAATTTTTAATCAAGTTATGGACCAATGTACTGAAAATTTTGAGTGTATTGTTATTAATAATAATGCTAAATCAAATAAATTAGAAGACCAAGTATTTTGGTATAAAGCAGATAGCCATGGTGATTTTAAAATAGGACATCATACCTTTTGGAAATTCCACGAGGATAATTTTAACCCTGATTACGAAGAAAATGACGATTATAATGGTAAAAAAAACGCAAAAATTGTAATAAACGTAAAAAAATTAGATAATTAAGTAAATTGTAAAAATTTGTATTGGGACATATTATAATTTATTAATAAATTAATAAATTATAATATATATATTTATATTAAGTTTTAGTTATGATTACTACAAATATTTTACGAGATTATGTGAATAACAATAAAATTAAATTTATTATGTATTTTATTGTTATTATAACATCATATCCTTTAGAAAGTATTCTTGTTTCTAATAGTATAGGTAAATTATCTAATTTATTTAAAGACCATATTAAACATAAACAACAGATTATACGAACAATAATAATATTATCATTGGGGTGGTTTATAAGTAAATTTTCACATGATTTGAAAAAAAACTTTGAAAAAAATATTTATCCTGATTATTATAAATCAATCAGAGAATATCTATTTAAAAATATTATATATAAATATAGAAAAAATTTTAAGGAATTGGAACTGGGTAATATTCTATCTAAGATAATTGTAGTACCGTATGTTATGAAAACAACACTACATGAATTAATTCGTATTATAATACCCTCTGTATTTACCGCACTATTTATAAATTTATTTATCGGTTATAAAAGTAAAGAGCTATTATTAGTTACTTTATCTGCCCCTATTATGGCATTAGTTGCGTTTTATTTTATTGGAACTAAATGTATAAAATATTCAAAAAAAACAGACGATGCCTTTACTGAATTAAATGAAAAATTAAAAGACAAATTTGAAAACTTATTTTCCATTTATACTAATAATAATGAAACGAATGAAATAAAAATTATTAACGAATTAAACGATGAATATATTGATATTGTAAAAGAAGATATGGGTTGCGGTAATAGGTTTAATTTAATATTAACTGCAATACAGGTCGTTACGTTTATTGGTTCAATACTAGTTCTGTATTGGCTTCTAATTCGGGGTAAAATTACTTCTGGGGACGTGATAACCATCATTATTATGCTAACATATTACTATACATTTATTAATCGTTTATCTAATACATTACCCGTATTGTCTAATAATATAGGAATCCTCATGAACGCCGAAGAATTTTTAAAAAATATAACCGCGGATGTTAATAAAACCTTGGAAAATAATTCATTAATTACCGATGGCAATATACGCATAATCAAGATTCATTTTAGATATAATTTAGATACAGTAATATTTAGTAATTTATCTTGTAAATTTGAACCAAATAAATTAAATGGAATATACGGTCCATCTGGATGTGGTAAATCAACGCTAGTAAAACTAATATTAGGGTTCTATAAATTACAATCTGGCAACATTCTCATCGACGGGGTTCCTATAAATAAGTTTGATATCAGTTATTTACGAGATAATATATCATATGTTAATCAAAATACAAAACTATTTAATAAAACTATTTTAGAAAATATTAAATATGGGGTAAATATAGAAAGTAAGGAAGTTATTAATATTATCGATACATATAAATTAAATAGTATCTTTGCTAACTTAAATAACGGAATATTAAGTAAAGTAGGTGTTTCTGGTAGTAACTTAAGTGGTGGTCAAAAGCAAACAATATTAATTATAAAAGCCTTTCTTAAAAAATGCCCGATATATATTTTGGACGAACCTACCGCCGCTTTAGATGAAATATTATATCATAAATTAATTAAATTAATTAAAGAATTAGGCAAAAATAAAACAGTAATAATTATATCACACGATAACCGAATTAAGAAAGAATTAGATAATATTATATATTTAAAAGGCAAATAATTATATCACACGATAACTGAATTAATAAAGAACTAGATAATAATAATACTATTTAAAAGGTAAATAATTATAATACTATTTAATTAATATTTAATATTTGTATATATTACTTAAATGTTATTTTTTATATTACTAATTATAACCACTATAATTATTTTTAATACTACCTATACCCGTGAAGATTTTACAATATATGATAAAATTAGTAAAATGATAGGAGTTGATCAACAAATCGAGAAAATAAAAAAAAACTTATATTCGGATATTGGTAATATTAAAAATGGAGTTTTAGGTAATGGACCAGTTGTAGATAAATTGAATAACTTGGCCGCCCAATGGATACCGAATATCACGTGGTATGAAAGAGTTGCTCGTCGAAATAGTGAATATATACGAGCGCGCAAGGGATTACCACCAATGAAAGATTCGGTTCCCAGAATTAATTACAATATTAATCATACTCAAAAAAGTTTTATGGCAAGTTTATAATTTTAAAAATAAATTTGATATATTATATTATATATCAAATATTATTAATAATATGAAAAAACATCAGTTTTTTTATAAACAATCTCGCGGTGATTACATTAAAAAAATAAAATTCAATCTTGAGTTACATAATTATTGTTATTCAGATAGTGAACTAAATTCATATACTATTTCTGAATTAAAAATTATTTATCATAAATTTAATCGAATACCTATTACCAAGAAATCATCTAATATGTACTGGTGTAAATATTAAATCCAACTAAATAATTCTGCTTAAATATTAAATAATAATAAATTTGATATTATATTTTTTTAATGAATAAATTTATAATGAATGCTATTAAAATAAAATATGGTAATTCAAATGCTTTTCTAGTAACGAATGATCGAACTAAATTTGATATTATAGATAAAATTAATACAAAATTGGATATTAATATTTTAGATAATAATGAGGAGCTCTATTTAGACAAGTATGAAACTGTATTAAAAAACAGTAATTCCATTACTACCTATATAAGTATTGGTAAAAAAGTTATGTTATATTTAACCCGAATTAATAATGAGAATATTTGTTTTATAATAGAACTAAATACCTCAAAAAATACTATGTATCCTAAAATATTTAATGTTTTACTAAATTTTAAGTCAGAATTATATAGTAATACACTAATAGAAGCAGAATTATATAAACACAAAACTAAATGGTATTTATTATTAGATGATATACTAATATACCGCAACAAGAAGCAGGAAAATTATATACTAGACAACATAAAACTATTAAATAATATAGTTGATAATAAACATAAACATAGTGAATATGACGCATTTTCCATCCATTGTAAAACATATTATTATATCCATGAATTAGAACAAATGATATCTTCTACCAAAATATCTATTAAAGGTGTTAATTTATATTATAATAACAAAAAATTTATATTTAATTTTAACACGCAACATACTGTAAATAATATCAAATATGATCTGTTGCCAAATATAAATAAAAATAATATTAAAGAAGACACCAGAACAATATTAAATAGCTATAATGAGGTAAATCAAACAATAAAAGCATTAGATGTAGCGGGGAAATGGAAATTAAATAATACTTACACCGTTCAAATCACTAAAAACAAAGTGTATGGTATATATAATGCTCATGTATATGATAGTCAAAATAAAATACGACAATTGGGTATTATACGGACATCTACTATTGAAGCCTCGTTAGACATAATGAAAAAATTTAACAAAAAAACTAAAACTAAAATAAATATCATCGTTAAATTTAACGATTATTTTAATAAATACCAGTTCATTAAATTTAGTGATCATGCCTTAACACCATATGAGCAGATAACATAATATAACTCAATCGGTATTTATTAAACAAGTATTTATTAAATAAATTACATATTTAATAAATAAACACATATATTATATATGAATAGTAAGTTAAAATCACTAACAGTAATGGGCGATAAATTTAAACAAAATTATATTTCATTAGAAAAAGATATAAATGCTAGTATAAAGAAGACAATTTATTTAGCGAATAAGAATTTCATTAATGGAACCGTAATAATTGCGCCAGAGTATTATATATGGACTAATGATAGTGGGACAAGTGTTAAAGTCGTGGGTTCTACTAGAAATGTTCAATTTATGTTAACTGAAAATATAGTATTCAATCCTAATTCATTATCATCCAGTTCACCTACAGCTCTAGATATAGCTAAAGGCAGTAGAGTGTTGAAATCTCAATACGCATTATATCCCCCCGATGCGTATGGATTGGGTTTTTTTTGTGCTATATCCATTCATTCTAATAACAATATTTTAAATTTAAATGATTTTGAGATTAAACAATCCGCCGAACACGCGTTACAGCAGCGTTTTTATTCTAATATAGAATTAGCTTCAATACCATTTTTACCTTCCCAGGGCCCACACACATTTGGATCAAAAATAAAATTTGCTAATAATTGTATTATTAAAAACGGTATTTTAGGGCGCGCGTCACACCATAGTATTCATGGGAATTTAGCAACAAATATTATTATAAAAAATATTATAGCCTATGATTATGAAATAGGTGTAATTAGTTTAAATGGAGTGAGAAACATTTACATTGATAATGTAAGAGGAGAGGGTCATCGGCATGATATACCTGTATTAGGTATATTTTCAACTGCTAGATTTATATGGCCGTTTTTAGAAGCCCTTGATGAAGAATATCAAGCGGTGACCATTACGGCAACTAGTGGGCAGTTTAAGCTTAGTTATAACGGGGCGACGACGGCTGATATTGCGTTCGACGCGACTGCAAGTGATGTACAAAGCGCGCTTAGTTTGTTACCCCTTAACAGTGAAGACGTATCACCGCCTTCAACTATAGTCAGTGTAGTAAAAACACTTAATACATACCTTATTACGTTGGGAGGTACTTGGACAGATAACCCTCCAGTGATTACAATCGTGACAGGAACAACAGCATTGGTTCATACCACCGCTAGTTTGCTGGTAGCGACAGTTATGGTTAAAAATAAATCACGAAATACAATTTTAAAGGTGGGGGGCGCTACTCTTACTATAGATTTAATAAAAGCCTCATTGGAACAAGACATGCTCAATGTTCTGACGGAGGTTATTAACCCCACAACAGGCGAGAAACGTAATAATATAGTATCCAATACTCTATATAAAAATATAAAACAAATACCAGATGGTAATTCATATGGTATATTAATAAATCAAATAGGAGTAGCGGTGAATGGGTTTCCAATATCCAGACAAGAACCCTCTAGTAATATTTATATTATAAATACAATTATTAAAAATCATATAGGATATATAAATGAAATACCTGCTATAGAAAATCCCACTGGTGGGCATGAAAAAGATCCAGTTGGTTCAGTCTTTCAAACACAAAATATAGACGAGGGGGCGAAAGACGTAGTCACGAAAAAGTTATCTGAGGGCACTACCCCAACCGCATCCGACTACGAAAGTATCCAGTTAACTATTACTACCGATGGAGTTTATAAAGGTAACGCTGTGTCTAATGCTCAATTATATATTACAAAGGCTATACAAAATAATGAACAATTTTTTAACGGGTTGTGTGCGAGCGAAACACCATGTGTTTCCCGAAACTCTATAAGTCTACGAACTCTTGATTGGGCAGAGGCATCTATGGCGTCGGTCGCAGATATTGTGTTACCAGCGACGGGTGCCCAAATACAATACACCAATATAAATTATTTATTTAACAGTGATAGTATGTTCCATGTTAATAAGGGCTTAGTGACATGTAAATTAGATGCTATACACGGGTTATATGTAGAAAATACCGTAATAACAAAACTTCATAATAGAACAATAATATACCCTCATAATACAACGAGTCTTATTGGTTGGAATCCAGAGCGAAGATCGACGGTAAATCCAAGTTACACTGGTACCGATCCTGCGACGGAACAATCATCCGCTCCAGTTCAAGTGTCTCGGACCCATGGAGTAAGCGAACTTACTTCTGACCAACGAAATAAGTATATTTTATATACGAATGGTCTTGGTAAATCAAATACAAGCGCGACTTATAACGGTTCAGGTGGTCATGATATTCGCGGATGGAGTTTGTCTAGTTCGCGCAATTGTTTAATTAAAAATTGTGTGACCCGAAATGTCAAGTCTGAATTAGGTAAATCAATCGGGTATGATATTCATCAAGATTCGGATAATATATATTTAATTAATTGCTCTGGTTATAATATAGACGGTGGTGTCGCAATTAAGACCCCAACCGACCTGCTAGAATTAGCTAAAAATAGAATAATGAAATTACCAAAATGTATTGGATTTAGAGCAGGACCCCGTGTAAATTATACGGTATTTCAAGATTGTAGTATAGATGGCATAAATGAAACCCCTATTGCTGGTGGACAGAATAGTATTGAAATTTTATCAAATACAGTGGTGAATATTAAAACTTAAGGTAATATATTAAAATACAACTTTAATTTAATTTAATTTAAATTAAATTAATTTAAATTAATTTAGTAATATCTTATCTTATAATAAATTAGATGAAAAAAAAATTACGCTTACTACCAAATAAAAAACAAATTAAAAAAGAAATTAACCATAATAATTTTTTTATAGACAATAACGTTAGAATGAATTTGCCCATATACGTTAATTCAAATAGTAAACAATTTCCTGAATTTATACGCGAACATTTTATCTCATCCAATATGGATATGAGTAGCAGTATATCAAGTAATTCCATTGATGCGAAAAATCATCAAAAATTTGCGGCTAATTATATTTCCGATAATACGCCGTATAAAAGTATTTTATTATACCATGGATTAGGTTCAGGTAAAACCGCAGCGTCAATCTTAATTGCTGAAGGAAATCAAAATAAAAAATATATAGTATTGGCTCCTGCTTCATTAAAAGTAAACTATATAGACGAAGTTGGTAAATTTGCTGATATTTTCGGGAAAATATCAGATGAAGAATTATTAACCAAATATAAGTGGTCATTTTTATCTATCCCTGTTAAGGTTAAATATAAAATGATAGAGAAAGAATTAAAAAATAAATTAATTAATAAAAAAGTGTATGCTGAAATATATGAAAAAATTCAGACTGTCCATGGTAAAAAAAAGGGAGGAGTATATTTAATAACCCCACCAGGTACAGACAGTAAACATTTATTAACTATAGAAAATACAATGGATAATTATAACTTACACAAGCAAGGGATATTAGCACAGACTTTTATTTTAAAAAAATATAAGAAGGATATACGACAATCCAAATATAAAACGTATTCGTATGACGCTAATATGTATACTTTAATTAATATTTTCGAAGAAGAGTTACCAGAACAATATAAGAAGCATCTATTAAAAACAGCAGAACACCCTTTAAGAAAAAAAAGTACAATTACGAAAGATGAACAATTAGATTTTTTAAATTTAATATTTGATGAGAAAAAACCCGAAATTACCAATCCATTTGATAATAAAATAATAATTGTTGATGAAATACACAACTTAGTTTCTAAAATACACAATAAAAGTTTCTATGGGTTGAGATTATATGAATTAATAATGCGCTCAAAAAACTCTAAATTTATTTTTTTATCAGGGACGCCAGTCATAAATTTTCCATATGAATTAGGTATTTTATGCAATATGCTGAAAGGACTTATACATGGATACGAGTTCGTTATTAGTGGCTCAGAGCTAGATATACGCAAATCATTAGATTCGTGTTATTATATAGATAGATATAAAATAGAAAATTCTAAATTATTAGTGACCCTACCTCCAAATAATTTTAAAAGAGAATTTGGGCCTACAGCTGACTCTACATTAGAATATAAAGGGCTTACAAAATATACCGACAGTGATATTATTGTTACTGAAAAAAATTTATATGACGCACTTTCTAGTACATTAGAAACAATAACCATACATGAAAATTTTAAGAAAAAACATTTTTCAATCTTTCCTGGAATGTTTAACGAGGAGATAATTATAGATAGCAACGACAGGGAAGAATTTATAAAATCACGCCATGATATTGAGAATGATATAAATGATTTTAATAATTTTTATATAGACGAAGAGGAAATAACTATTAAAAATGAACTTAATTTTAAAAATAGGATTATAGGATTAGTCTCATTTTATAATGAAATAGTATCTGCCGATACTATAATTTTTCCGGAAAAAATTATAGCAGATACATCAGAAACATTTGTAGAGATGAGTGATTATCAATTTATACATTATTCCAAGGAGCGTGACCGAGAACGAAAATTAGAAAAAATTAGTAGAAAAACACAATCTACAAAATCAATATTAGATACACAGCCCAGTTATTTCAAAGTATTTTCCAGACAAGCAGGTATCTTTGTATTTCCACCCCATATAATTAGACCTCGTAAAAATAGAGATTATCATCCAGGAGAAGTATTACGCCCTGAATCAAGTATAGATAGTGATATACTAGAACCCGCCGAAGATCCGGAAGAACCAGAGGATTATGCTATACAATTATCCAACGCCGTGGAAGAATTATCAGACGAGCATTTATCAATCACCTCATCTGTTGGCAATTTATACAATTTATCAGTGTTATCGCCAAAATATGCTAAAATATTAGAAAACATTTATAATACAAATGGTAATATATTTATATACTCGCAATATAGAAGTGTAGAGGGAGTGGGCATATTTATAAAAGTTTTAAATTGCGCAGGTTTTAAACAGTATGAAGTAGATGACACAAAGAATAATAAACTAGAAATTGGAAATACTGTTCGATATATAGATCCAGTAGCCAACGGGGATATAACATCGGGTAGTTATAAATTTGGCGAAATACTATCAACTACTAATACTACATATACTATAAAAGATAAACATTTAGGAACACTACAGGATATCGTGTATTCCGACAGTGCGCCTAATATATTTCCTTGTAGATATATTTTGTGGACAGGAACAGAGGGACATGAAGAACGAAAAAAAAGTTTAGATTATTTTAATACAGTTGAGAATAAATATGGCAACCATTGTTTAATATTGATTACGACCGAAACAGGTGCGGAGGGTATATCGTTAAAATGCGTACGACAAGTCCATATAATGGAACCATATTGGAATAATGTCCGTAAAAAACAAGTAATAGGTAGAGCTCGCAGAGTGTTATCACATGATGATCTAAACGACGACGAAAAGAATGTAAAAATTTTTGAATATACTATAAAATATTCTAAAACGCAATTAAATTCAACTACATTTGCTGATGAATTTATAGATACCCTTCGCGATGAAAGTAATTATAATCGCCGAAATATAGAAGCATATACCCGACTACTTAGCGATGATTATGGTTTTGATTTAAATCAAGAAATAGAGGACATCAAAGAGATAAGTGATGTAGACGACGCGGATATATTAGGCAAAACTATAGAAAAATTAGTAGAAAAAAAATATAAAAGTGTCATGTATAAAATATCGGAACTGTGTGCGGACATAAATATACAGGATCATGGGAAAACCTCAGATGAAGTATTAAATGAAATTGCTACAAAAAAAGAAATAATTTTAAACAAATTACTGTATATCATTAAGCAATCCGCTGTTGATTGTGAGTATAATTTAGAGGATAATAAAAAATCGGACACTAACTTAGAAACTTTACGTTGTTATAATAATATCCAGTCATCCAATGAATACAATTATAAACTACAATCTTTATCCGACTCATCTAAAGACACGGATATGAGCTTAATTAAAAGTATATCCAAATCAAAAATTCCCGTAAAAGCCCCAATAAATATTCCAGATATAGGAAAGATAAGCGTGTTAATATTCCAAAACGAAACTTTTGATAGTATAGACGAATTACCTGCTAATATCACTAAAATATACGATTATTATACATATAAAGGGTTTAATCCATATTTAGATATAAGTAGTAGAGGAACTGAAGAAATAATTGGACGGATTATAAAAACAGGCGGTATAACTAATAAAATAGAATTTAGCAACGAGGCCATTATTAAAAATATGAGGTTATATAAAATAATTGAGGATATAATAGAAGAACATACGAGTGTTTTAAATAAAGATTTGTCCGATATTGAAAATATTAATACATTAAGAGCGGAAGTCAAGTTAAAATTTGACGAACTTACTGCGAGCCAGGATGATGAATCCCAATATGATGATGACCCTGTAAAATGCCCATCTTGTAGCAATGATATCACCAATAAGATTATAGACGGAGATGAATGTACTGGATGTGGATTTCCGAGAAGTGCTGCCCAAGAATATTGGAGCTAATAATTTAAAAATATTATACCTATAATACATTAAATAATGTATTATATTTGTAGCTAAATTATCCAATAACGTCAAGTCTATTTGTAGTAGTAACTGTAAAAAAATATTGTATTTGATTAGACAAATTAATAATTTTTTTACTATTACCCTCTACATAAACAGCAGATGTTTCAATATCGCTTAACTTTATTCTTTTAGTAGCAAAGTCCAGATCACTAACTTTTAAAAATTTATTAGTATTCATAACCTGAATTTGATCATTCCTAAAAGCATTATTAGCAAATGCGTCGTCAATACTATATAAGGAGTTTCCATCAATACTATTTATAGTCCCTAAATCCGAATCTAACCATATATTAGACATCACTTCGCCCCTCGGATTCAATAATTTAATAGTTAGTTTATTTATAACTGCTTTCGGTGGGTTATAAATCTGATTATCATGGGTATCATTTTTATAATATAGAAATTTTCTATCATCATCGTCTGCGACTCCAATTTTATTCGAATGCGACATTCCGCCAAATGAAATATATTTATCAAATGTTACTTTAGAGAATATCTTATCGCCAAATCTTTTAGAAGGTAGAACATTTGAATCCAGTTCTTCGATACTTACATAATAATATGGGTCTGCTAAATATATATCATCATTCGGTTTTGGTATTATAACCTTATCTAATTTAATACTTTGAATATTTTTTAGAACACGTTGAATATACGGGTTACCCGTATTAGCACTCTTATATACTACGTCCTCGTGGACGATTGGTTGACCATTACTGCCATTATTAAGTATTCCTCGTTCAATTGTATCATTTAAATTACCCCCAAAATTAATCGAAAAATTATATTTATTAAAATTTGTATCCGAAAATTCGCGATCGCCAGAATTAATAATTAATTTATACTCTTTAATTTCTAATTTTTTTTTAGTGTTTAATAATGTATTAAATTTATTAGGAATATCATTTAATAGGGCAGGTAAACTCTGCATAATTCTAGATAATTCTAACACAGTCTTAGCTATTTCCTCATTTTTATTTACAGTTTGTACAAGTGTTTTTTCAAGGGTATTTCGCAACACTTTATCCATATTATCACCAGTATTACTCGGTTTAGGGTATATATCTATTTTATTATCTAAATTAATCGTTTGTTCAACAACTGTATCAATAATCATCGCGTCATGTTCATTGTTATCTTCTTTAGAGTTTTTATTATTTTGTCCAGAATTAGTTTCATATAACTTATCGGGGAAAAACTCTTTTATATTTTCTGTTTTATGCTCATTTGTATAGTTTTTATGTAAAACAGGTACATTAAATTGATTAGACATATCTGTATCCGATGAATCTGTAATAGAACTGAAATTGTTCATATCTAGTAATAAAGAATCATAATTAGTAATAGTATCTTCTATCATAGACGAAGTATTTATCTCATGGTTAAGACTATTATCCGAAATTGTCGCATTAGGATTTACTTGAGAAGTATTAATAATTGGTTTGGTATAATTATCACTTATAATACCTTTATTTTTTTTTCTTATATCCTCATTGATAGATTCAGTTATATCATTAAAGTTAGTTAATTCGGTATTTCGTTCCTTAAGAAAAGTATCATAATTTATAGCGCGCGACGCTGTATCTTGTGTTATAGTGCTAGCAAAATCGGCACTATTTGTAAAATCTATAGCCTGCGGTGGTTTTTTTACATATGAGCGATTATTCAGTAATTCCTCGTAGCGTTTATTAACATCCTCCTTTTTAATTTCATTTATTATTGGTCGTTGGGATATTCTATTCACATCGCGCTTTATATTTTTATCTACTAATCCTTTATCCGCTATCCCTTTTTCTACTATTTGAGTTTGAGTTTTTTTAAAATTAATAATATTTTCTTTAAAATAAACATTTGACACGTTTATCACTTTTTGTGATAAATATCTACTGGTATCAATAGCTTTCATATCTACTGGTAAATTATAGTCAGTTCTATTTGCGTATATTGTTTTCATAATATTTACTAGCTCTTTTTCAAATATTCTATTTGTTCCTATATCAAATTGAGTACTCTTATAAAGCTTATCTTTTAAAATATTATATACAATACTATAATTTTGCTTTGAAAAAAATAATCTCTCCATAATATGTTTTATATAATATATCAATAGTATATTTTTAAATATTAATATATTAATATAATTAATAATGTTAGGAAATCAAGATTATTATTCTCATACCGTCCCTCCGCCAGTAAAAATTACACAAAGTAATAATATAAGCAACACTTATATTATAACAACTTCTGAAAGAAATAAATTAATCTATCCAAATCCATACGAATGTGTTATTAACTTTGACTCGACTATCACCGATATCACTGAAATAGAGATTATACGTTTATATTATAATCTAAGTCTTCCATTAGTTAATGAATATAATAACAAATTCGAATTTCATATATTTATTAACGGGAAAAACTATCTATTTAATATGAATTTAGGTGAAATTTTTTTAGAAGATTATGGTATTTTGGATAGGTTAGAATTAGCAAAGGCATTTAATAATCAATATATATTAAAGTTAGAAAATTATATTTCCTCATGGCATGATAAAAATATATCAAATTTGGTTTATTCCAATAATAATACCACGTTTGATTATCCTTTACTAAAATTGTTTTTAAACTATTCAACCAAGATTAACCGCTTCGTATTTTATACACTGTCTGATAGTAGTTATAGAACTCCATCTAATATAACTTCTCCTGGTATAACTAATAATTCGTATAATGGAACCAATACAAGAAGTTCAGGAGAATATAGTTATTCAACTATAAATTATGCTCAATTTGGGTTTGATATTAGATCAAATGAGGTTTCCTATAATAACACACGAACAGATACTGGTATTTTTAATTATAATTCAAATAATACATTCTTAGAATTATTAGGATTTTCTACAAAACAGGATATATTTGATAATCAATACGATAATGCTAAAATAGATATGTCTATATATACCCGCGAATATCTAGATACGTCATTTAAAGTAATCGGAGTACGTATTAAATACAATGATAATTCAATAAGTATTATCGGTAATCACAGTGATAATATTATGACAAACGGGGATTACGAAAGTCAACTAAATTTTAATTATACCGATAATAGTATAGAAAATGCTGTTTCGCCTATATCTTCATCTCCTATAATTAGTTTACCTAATTCTGAAAATAAACTTATAACTGATATACTATATAATGTAGAAATAAGCACTATATATTATCAAGTCGTAAATATAACAATTAAAAAGGACTCCAGTGAAATATATAACCAAATAAAATATGCTTTACAATCAAATGATAACAAGTTAGGTATTAAAATAGAAAAAATAGTAAATAACATTATAACGGATACTTTTTATATGGAAAATTTTGAAAAGCCACAGACAACTAATATTAATAGTACATACGATTTATCCTATTTTAATAATATATATACAGAACAATTAAATACAGATGGCAAGTATTCTCCTTATAGTAGTATTAAAACATTTACGCGTAATATTGGTTATTTGGGATATATAGAATCTCCCGATGGCACATTAAATATTAAATGGGGAAGACTTAATACAGAAACATATGGTAATAATGAACTAAATGGTATTACTTTAAATAATCAACAAATTAAAAATATCATTACTAGTAATACTGATGAGAACTTTTTATTTAATAATATTATAACAGCGTTTGCGTTAAATGATTTTAACGGGGTTAATGGTGTCCCCATCTATAATGTAGATGAATATTCCATACAAGAACCAGGTGAGAGGTTTTTTACAATAACGGATTCTATATTAGTTACTTTAAATTTTTTTTTTTCAGATTTAATACCTAATTATAATTCATTTGAATATATATTATTAGATATAAAGGAGCTTAATAATAATAATTCAAATAAACCAGATATCAACGACTCGTTTATTGAAATCCCTATAAGAAATTTAAATTTATATGAAATGAATAATATTGGTTTTTCCACAAAATATTTTAACCCACCATTAGCTAAATTAAATAAACTTTCTATTAAATTAAAAACCGCCTCTGGTGATATCATTGATGGTACTAAATACAATGGCGACCTTACGCTTTTTTTAAAAATAAAACAATTAAATAGCTCTACAAAATATATAATCAATTAAGTTTTATCAATTTTTTAACTATAATTAATTACATTTAATATTTCCTGTAATTTCTCTACTTTACAGGGTTTATTAATTATTATTTTTAATTTATAATGATCGCCTTTTTCAACCCTAATAATAATATTATGAACGATCATATCTAAAATTTCTAAGGTTTCCTCCCGGTCGTATTCGGTATAGGACGGGATAACTGTTTTATCCACACTTAGTATTTTATTTTGAATTATAAATGATTTACTCATAAAATATTCGTTAATAGAAATATAAGTATATGTAAAGTTTTTATTTATTAGTTCTATTAGTTCACATCCACGTGACCGTATCTGGTTCGTATAATTTACTGTTTTAATCTTTATATATCGCTGTTTTAAATTAGATATTATATTAGTAATTGCTTCCTCGGTTAAGTCTGTTTTAAAAATGGATTCCGACACGCGCTTACCTAATATTATTTCAACTATATTATATTTATTTACTAAATATATATATTTTTTAATAAAATCTAACATTATTAAAATATTTGGAATAATATTTAAAATCAAATTTATAATATATATAAAATGTATAATTTATAATATTTAAATTATACATTTTATATATATTAAAAGACTGTTTCTATTTTAATTAATTCCATTTGGAGCAGATTTATATAACCCCTGGGCGCACATATTATTTGAGAAAGTTCCCGTACAGGAATCTTGTCTTGAATTAGGAACTAAGTTTTCTTGAACATTTATGAATTGATGCGTGGATGTAAAAGGATTAAATGAATTCGTTGTTTCATTCGGTTCGGCGCCGACAATTTCATCAACTACTTGTAATAAATTATTACTTGGCATATAATTATTCATAGTTTGTAATTCATTAAGTGGTGGTGCTTGTCCAGGAGCAGAGTTCTTGTTTTTAATCGCATCTCCGGCGTAAAAAGCTTCAGAAACAGCCACTGGCACGGGTTCAGCGGCTTGCGTGGCTTCACTCCCTACCGCAGCCTGGGTAGGCGCAGCTACCGCAGCCTGGGTAGGCGC
>TARA_B110000208_G_scaffold3194_1_pt1 | contig 20225 bp, 32 predicted proteins | sample TARA_B110000208 | Tara Oceans TARA_B110000208 (sample SAMEA4397426) | marine metagenome | biome: Polar Biome; feature: [SRF] surface water layer (ENVO:00010504); material: water (ENVO:00002006), including particulate matter (ENVO:01000060) such as... | depth 5 m
CAAGTTCTTTTTCCTTAAACTCTCTATCTTCTAATTGTTCTCTAGTACAACCAATAAGTAAACAAACTATATCTTTAAGCTTATCTGCAAACTTTTTTATTTGGTAAGGATTAGATGAATCTGCATCACTAGGAGCTGCTATAAAATCTTCAACTGTTAATAGTTGCCCTTGTTTAGTATTTTTAATGTCCCATAAAAATCTTATAATTTCTCCTACAGTATCTTTACCTGAACCTATTTTACCACTAATTCCTATAATCATAATTCTTTATATATTTTAGTAAGCTTTTTTCTGTAATCAGCTTGTTCATAATTAACATTAACTCTTCTTTCAATATGAGTACTTGCGTCAAACAAGTTACTACTCATACCTATAACTACTTTATTAAATCCTTCTTTGCACTTTCTTATGTAACCTAGTTCTCTTGCTACTTTTTGATGTGTACTGTTTACATCTAAATCTTTGCAAAAATTATCTAAGTTTGTAATATTATATGTTCTTTGAAGTTTATCTAAAAAGTTGTATATTTTAGTTATTTCTTTTATTCTATTCTTTTCTTTCTTTTCCATTACCAATTTATTAAATGATTTGTTTTTTTAAAGTGGTCACACTCCCAAGACATGGACATAAATGTACCGTCTGGTAAGTTTTCATTGTATAAAATATTAGAAGAGGGCGACAAAGATAGTAAAAGTTTACTATTAATCCTACCCCAAACCACATAAATTACACTACTATTTTCTAACTGTATTATTGATAGCATACTAGATATAAATTCGTTCCATATTTTTTTATGAACGTCATCTTTTTTCTTATCTGCAGATACTGTTAAGCTAGAATTCAAGAATAAAACTCCTTGTTTAGCATAACTTTTCATATCATAATCTTTATATAGTTTAAATCCGTTGTGTATAGTATTTTCTATTACAGTATGGATAGCTTCGCATGAACATGGTGTTCTCATATGAGAGAGTTCTTTACCAAATGATATTCCACTTGCTTGTTCTCCTCTATAAGGTATGTCACCAATTATTACTACTTTAATTTTGTCTAATTCACATTCTCTAAATGCTGCAAAAACTTTTTTCTTTTCTGGATACACTACTCCCGTATTGTAAAGAGTGTTTAACTCTGTTAGTGTTCTTTGTAAAATAGGTCCTAGCTGATCAGAATATTCTGACCAACCTTTTCCTAATTCATTCCTAATCAAATTCTTCATTCGGAGTGATATTTTTTTTCTTGCTTTTACTTTCTAAGTTCTTTAGTGTTTTAACATTAAGAACTTCTTTATCTGTTGAATATATACCGTATACCTCAGCTTTTTTAGGAAGTTCTATTCCTAAGCTGTCTTCTAGTATTTTTCTAGCTTCTGGAGATTTAGTAAATATATGATTAAAAAAGTTCTCACCTTTAAAACCTGATTTAATTACCTCATCTTTAGCTTCTTCAGTAAATTCAGAGTATTTTCCATTTAAGAAACGAGCGTAATCTTCTTTAAACTCGTCTAAAACTCTAAATACTTTAACAGAATACTTACCATTTAATATATCGTATGCTGTTTCAAAGTTACTATGAGCCTCAAGCTCTTTCTCAAATTCACCAAACTCTACATCCTGGTAATTATCTACTACTACAAACACGCAGCCATCTCTGTATTTTTTTATTTTAATATCATAGATAAAACAGTCCACTAATCGTGAACCGTTCTTTCTATTAAATGATATAAGAGATAAACCAAGTAAAGGAAACAGAAATGTTGTTGTTTTTGTATATTCTTTCTTTTCCATATTATCTTTTATTTTGTTATTTTTAAACAGTAATCTGTATAATACTCTTTAGGAAAATCCCACTGGTCTTCAGTAAGATGCCACAGGTATCTATCAATTGCTTGATTAAGTCCTTCCATCTTCCATCCACTCTCAAGTGTTCCTCCGTTTAGTCCTATTTCATGTACTGCAGGATCTAGCTCATATATTAAAGGAGCTGTTACAAACTGTGTACTAACAACTACAAACCTAAAAGGTAGTATTGTGTATCCAGGATACTTCTGCTCTAATGCTAATACATACGCTGATGCTTGGAAATCATATCTATACTTCCAAAAGCTACTTGAAAAGTTATATATAGGAGAAGATGTAGTTTTTAAATCTACAGGAATAATTGTTTTGTCTTCCTCGTTTTTGATAATTAAATCTAACTCTGACTTCATACCTATCCCTTTATGCTCCCATTGTATTACTTCTTTGTATTGAACTGTTCCTCTGCTTAGTAATTCTTTATAGAACCAATCTCCTGTTACAGCTTCATAACATTTTAGAGCTGTTAAGTTATCTTGTACATTTATTTTAGCACGTTTCCCTGCTGTTTTTAAAAATTCAAAATATTTAGCACCTAATGTAACAACTTTTGCTATTCTTGTTGGAGCTTTCCAGTTAGTTTGATATCCAGTTTCAGTAGTTACATATTCTATTAATGCGTGATGGTCATCTAAGATACCAAGAGGTATATTATTTTCAACCAATCTCTCATATACAGTATCTACTACTACTTTAATAGAGTCTGATGGCATAGATGTACAAACAACAAATTGTTCGTTATACGCTTCTAGTCCCTCTGTTGTTAATACATCTACAGCACTACCTAATGTAAAGTAGTCTGCAGATTTACTAACAGTTTTCCCATCTATAGTTGCTTTGAATAGACCTGGATCTCTCAAAAGAATTTTTAGATAGGATTGATTCATCTTCTTTATCTGACGATAAGGTGTTGTATCTTCTGTCATATTATTATTTTTTAATTTATTTATTAATTGAAGTAATTTCCATAATACTTTTTAAACTTCTTAAGCAATCCAGGTTTCTTAATTCTTTCAATTTTGAATACTAGTTTTCTGTTTGCTATATTGTCTGTTGGTATATAGGTTATCTGTCCATTACTGGGTATATATTGTACAGTATCATCTGGGAGTAAATTTAACTCCGTACATAATGCATCTGTAAAACATTTTATCCATATCCATTGGTTATCAGCATCAAATGTTGGTGAGTAAGTTACACCTGGTTTGACATTTCCTCCAATAAATTCTCCTTGCTTACGCATATACTTAACTGTTTGATAGTTTGGTACATTGTGTATTTCAAGTGAGATCTTACAAGGAACTAAATCTATAATAGAATCAAGAATTGCTTGTGTATCAGTGTCTTCAGGTAAAGATCCTACGATACTATTCTTCATTTCTTTTATTATTTTATTTCTTGTAAAGTGATTCATACCAGAATACAAACTCTGACCGTTAATCTTTATGTACTTTGTAGCACTTTGCTTAACGTGAGTTGCATACTCTGGTATTGTAATAACCACCTGATCTTTTTTCTTTGTTACTGTTCCTTTTTTAATACCGTTCATATTTGTCGTATGTGTATTTACCTGAATTTTCAAATTTAATACATTGTTTATTAGTTAAGTACTTTCTAGAAGTGCCATTTCCACTAAATGGTGACGAAAAACTTGCTCCGTCAATACCTACCCAAAATGCTTTTTCAGTATATTGATAAGTTCTAGCACAACCATCTGTTAATACTACAGCGTTTCTATTATTTTCATTAATAGAGTCTACTACAGCATCAAAGTTTGTACCACCATGTCTATTAAACTTAAGTATAGAACCAAAGTCTTGCTTAGGCTTATAAACATAGTTATCAAAGTAATATACTTCGTTTACATAATTCATATTAAGTAGCTTAAGTGCTATCACTTTTGCTTCTAATAAGCTACTTCCCATTGATCCAGAACAATCTATATATAAGTCTACTTTTCCTACACTTTTACTAGTTTTTGCTACTATATCCATTAGGTGAGCATTCTTAAATGAAGGGTTAAGATATTCTAAACCTTCCATCTCATCTAACTCTTCAGCATCAAATATGCTTTCATCATAATACTTCTTCTTAGAGGTAAAGTAATTTTTAGAATTATCCAGTAAGACCTTAAATAGTTTTTTAAGTCTGTCGTTACTTCCTGATTTTACTCTACTCAATATGTCTTTAATTTGATTGATATCTAGATTATTTTGGTCAGATGTTCCATCACCTGCTTCTTGACCACCAAAACCTAAATCTTTCATGTCTTTAATAGTCTCGTTAGCTTCTTCCATTGCTTTTTCTAACTGAGGTTGTGATTGTTTCATCAATTGTTCAACCTTATTTTGAGTTTCTTGACTTGGTTCGTCTCCGTTTTCATCTTGACTGTTTTCCATTTCTTGTTTCTGTTCTTCAGTCAATTTGCTAAATACATTCCATTGTAAATACTTTGCAATCTCCATAGTCATTATATTAGAATATACTGGATTGTTTTCAGTAAACCCTTTGTATAAACTATCATAAACACCTTGAAGTATTTTAAATTTAGTCTTCTTCCCACTATTCATATTTTTTTGAAAGCTAAGGTCTGAAGCTGGATTAGTATACATAGATTGTAAGTCATGGATGTAATGCTGAGGTACACAAAATTGTCCTTCACCCATATCAGTATTTCTATACTCACGACTACCATAGTGATAATCTTCACATGCATCTACTACTCTTTTATAATCGAGCCTGTGTAATCCAGGCTCAACTAATTCTTTAGTTATCTTATCAGTAAAACTGAAATAACTAGGAGTCACACGAGAGGAAATCCCCTCTCGCTGTAACTTTTTTATTCTTGTTGCTATTTTGCTCATAATTTTTATTTTTTTACCAAGATGTCTCTCCTAAAGGTTCTGTTTCTGTTACGTTTTCTTCTTCTGCTAAGTATCCAATTTCATTGTTATCAATTTTATCTTGGATTGCCATACCTAATTCGTCTATCTGACTTTGAGTAAACGTACCAGCTTGTTGACCTTCTGTAACAAGAGATGTAATTTCTGTCATTATCTCACGTGCCATAATATCGTCAATGTTTTCATTTAACAGATCAAGCTTGTTATATACAACTTTCATTTCAGCAGGTATTAACGCTTTAGCTAATTGCTGACTTTCAGCTCTTCCTGCAACTAATTCACAAGTTTTAATCATAGCTTTGTCAACACTTACATTCCATATCAAAGCAACTGCTTTAATAATTCTAGGAACAAATGTTAAAGTTCTATCTGATAATGAGTTCTTAGTCATTTGTACAAACATCTCTAACTTATCTACAGGTACAGATATTCCAGCTAAATCAGCTGCTGTTGGCATTGGTACATTTACAGATGTAGTATATGCTTTATCTCCTGCTTCAAAATAAGTAGTCATTTGTGCTGCTGTCATTCTATTAACAGTTGTTTTTAGGATAAATCTATCCCAGAATGGACTATCTTTCTCATCTTCAGGAATTTCATTACAAGTTGCAACAAACAATTTCCACTGACAAGGAACTTTGCTATCACCATTAAATAAGATTTTCTCATTCATGATACCCAATAAACTATTTCTGATTGCACTAGAACCTTTATCTACTTCATTAATTACAATGTATTTAGAGTTAGTAATAGGTGAATTTAATTCATATTTGTTTTCAGTTGTAAGTTTTCCTAAGTCTACTCGTCCCTTTACTTCTGATGCTTTTGTACCTTCGTCTGTCTCTAAGATAAAAGTGTTTTTTAAAAGCTCTGCAGTAGTAGCATATGATGATTTAGCGTAATCTAATACTGATCTTGTCTTTGCTGTTCCAGGAACTCCAATCAATAGCGTACCTAGTCCAGTTACCTCTCCTAGTGCCATTACTTTGAATACTTCTTGTTTACCTATTAATCCTGTTGTTATTTTCTTCTTATTCATAATTTTAGTTTTATTTGTTATTTTTTATTTAATTTATTATTTAGTATAGTGTTTAATACATTTTTAGCTACTTCAATTCCATGATTTAATAATAAGTCACTGAAGTCTTTTGATTGATATTCGCTAGGAATTTCTATATAAGGTATGTTAAACATTTCTGATAATCTGATTGCTGCTGTTCTACCAGGGTTTTCAGGGTTATCATAATCATTGTCAAATAGTATGCACACATATTCAAATCTACTCTTAAGTTCTTCAACAACACTTTCTTTTGGTGTGTATGTTTCTGATTGAATAGCTGTTGAAACTACTCCAGTAGTATCAAGTATGCTCATTATATCTTTATATGATTTTGTTATTATTGCTAGTTTTCCAGTTTTAGGTAATTGTTCCCATCCCTGCCACACAGATCCGTCAACATTACTTTTCCATTTATCTTTTCTTTCTCTTGCGAAAGGTTGATAGATTTTATAAGTAGTTATTTCGTCTTTGTGCTCATAATAGCAATAAGTGTCTGTAATACATTTTACAGGTGTTCCGTTCATAAAGTAATGAGATATTGGAAATACATTATATCTCTTAAGTGTTTCTGGACTTATATTAAATTGTTTCCAGTACTTAAGATCATGTTCTTGCCATGCTCTCATCTTAACTTGTAAGGTTATCTTTTCTCTTCTTATCTGTTTTTTAAATGTACCTTGTGCTAGTGTTTCTGACTTTATAGTATCTGATATTTTATAATCATCTTCTATACCAAAGTCAATTGCTATTCTAGAACAAGCTTCAAATATAGTATCATATCCAAAAAGCTTCTTTACAAAGACAACTGCGTCTCCCTTTTCTCCTGTTGCCATATCTTTAAATAAAAGAATGCCAAACTTTCTAGATTCAAATACTCCAAAACTTGGAATGTTATCATCTCTTAGTGGAGAACTTATTACATCATCAATATAAAAGTCATCTCCTATATAATGGCTAAATATATGCTCATCATCTATATTTAAAAATATTTCCTCAATTGATATCAAGGGTTTTATATCTTGGTTGTTAAACATAGTGTTTTAGTTTTTAGGTTAAAAAAAGGAGAGGAATTTCTTCCCCTCCTTGTATCATTAATTATTAATCTTCAATTAAGAAGTTGGTGCTCCCCACCCTCCTGGTGCTGGTGCTCCTGCTGCTGGTGCAGCCATTGGTGCTCCCATAGAAACATCTGCTTGTGTAGATGGCTCTAAAGAATATTCTCCAAATGTGAATGGTTCAGAACCAAAATCAACATTAGAATAAGCTCCAAACTCTTGAGATTCTGCTAAAGATTTAGCAATATACTGAGTCTGAGTTGAATATGCTCTCTCTACTTTCTTGTTATAGATAGCTTGATACATTTTCCCCTCATCTGTAGTTCTTACACCCATTAAGACTTTCACCTTATTGTTTGTAGATGCTGCAGCGTTTTTAACTTCAGATACATCTCCAGTAAAGAATGATGCAACATTAGTAAAACATGCTTCTGCATCTGCTACATTGCTCATATCTCCTTTTAAGTTAGGAACATTTAGTAAGTTCTTAATGAAATTCAATAAGTCTTCTTCTCCTCTAAATGCTGCTCTCATACCAATAGTAGAAAACCAAGTATATGGAGATGTTCCACCTGCTAAGTCTTGAGGTGTTACCCATACAAACTGACCAAACTTGTTAGTTACATTAACTTTACCAGTTTGAGAAGTTCTACCTTCGTTTACTACATAAAATGATGCAGTTGTTTTAACTCTTGGTACTCCTTCTTCGTCTGTTACGTTAGTATCTAAGTGAAAATCAATTCTTACTTGATCAACAGTACCTTCTTGGTTCTTTCCAATATATACTGGCTCTTCTCTTACTTCTCCTCCGTACAATGCTGCTCTTTCAGCTGCGTTTGGATTAACACTAACAACGTTAGCTGTTACTAATCCTGTGTATAATTTTCTTGCTGATGCTGATGATTGTCCAGCGTCTTTTGCGTTAAATGCCATATTTTTCTGTTTTTTTGTTATTATTAAATTAAGTCGTGTAATCTTGCTTCCATGTCAGGATTACTTATATTTTCTACTTTAGTCTCATATTCTGATGTAAAATCAAAGATGTCGTCATTACTTGGTTCTGTAGTAGTAGATAAAACCTCTTCTATTATTTGTGGTTCTTCTACAACAACTTCCTCAGCAACTATTTCTTCTTCTACAACTACTTCTTCAACTACTTCTGTAGTTTTTTCTTCTGTAACTATACATTCATCAAATATTAGTTTAATTGGTTCAGCTGATGTTTGTCCAGCTTCCATATCTAATACTATATCATGATCAATAGTTTCGTTACCATCAAAGTAAGTGTCAACTAAGTATGCATACATCTTACCGTCTGTAAATAGGTAAGGCTTAACTTTATTTACTTTATATGCTCCAGGAATTTCATCTTGTCTTCCTACAATAAATGCAGTATTACTAGAATCAAATCCAATTGCAACATATTCTCCTGCAACTATACCAAGAGATTCCATCGCAAGAGAATTAATTAGTATTCTTCTTGATGTTTTATCTCCTCTATATGCTTCTATTCTTAATGCAGGTACATCGTCTCTAAATTCAACACGCCTGTGTCTTTTCTTTGGTACTCCAAATGTTAATTCCATTAGTATTCGTTTATTTTGTTTAATATTAAATTGTAATCATTAGGTATCTTGTCTTCAAGCATACCCTCACTACTTCTTGCAGTGTTAGATCCATCATTTTGAGTATGAAGTACAAACTCTCTTTCTCCAGCGTCTGACTTTTCTACTCTAGAATATAGAACTACTTCTAGTTTACCTTCTATTTGCATCTTATTAGCTAATTTACCAAGAGTCTTTAATCTAACTCTAGTCTCTGTACCAGACTTATATGTCTCAGTATGACCAGTAATAAATGCTACTTTCTCTTCAGCAAACATTCCTGCAGCTACTCCACCTTTAAGATGATTAATAATATCATCATAGTTTTTAGGAACTACATGAAAAGGTTCTGTAGGATTATGTTTTTTACCATATTCTGCACTACCACCTAACCAAGTAGCGTTTTTGTTGTCTGCATTATACCAGATATTTGTACCTGTTTCTAATGTTTTCATACCAAACGATTTACCTGTACCAGGTTCTCCAAGAATTAATACACACTCAAATCCTAGTTCTTGTAACTGATTCATAAATCTATGAATTGTTATTCCGTAATCAAACCACTTATCGTGACCTGGTTTTCTAGAATCTGCAGTATATTGATTCTCTTGTATTGCTGTTAATGTGTCAATACATATTGTTCTTATTTTCTTTGCTTCTGCCATATTTTATTTTTTAATTATTTATTTCTATAATTTGGTTATTAGCCAAGTCATTCTCCATCATCGCAATGAACTGTTCTCCATCCCTACATTTTATATAGTGCATAAACACTTTGTTTGTAGTAGGCATTCTTTCAGGTCCATATTGCAATATACCTAACATTTCTGGTCTATGTAGTACTGCTACTAGATCACTATAGATATACACACTGTCACTTCCCCATATATCTGAACGATCTGGGTAATGTAATTTAGGATTTAACTTTCTGTCTTCTGAAAGGATATTTCTATTAAGCTGAGAAACTAATATAAAACTAGCATCTATCTTTTTCTTAACAGTATTGAACATAAACATAACATCATACATATGATCTACATTGTTCTTATTACCTTTCTTCTTTACTAAACCACTGTGATCTAATGTCACAATAATCCATCTGTCTGGATACATGTCATTAAACTTCAGTATAGTTTTTTCTATCTCGTCTACATTTCCTGATATTTCTACATAATGAACTGGTCTATGTTCAATAGACTTAAGATACGCTTCAGTTTCATTTAACTCAAAGTCAGTTATATTAGTAGCATCTACGTCATCTGCTGAGTATATTTGCTTTACAGTCTTTCCTAATGATCTACTAATCTTTCTACCAATAAGTCTTCTCGCTTGCATCTCAAAGTTAAAGTTGAGTATTGCAATCTTCTCTCCTGGATTACAGTCAAAAAGGTCAGTCTCTAATTGATTTAGAAATGCTGTCTTTCCTGAACCTGATGCTCCAGCTAGTGTTATTATATCTCCCTTTGATATTCCTGCCATTAAAGCTTTATTAAATTTACTAAGAGAAGTCTTCAAAGGTTTTATTTCTCCTGATTTTCTCTTTTTAATATAATTTAACTCTTCTTGGGCTGCTTGACTAAAGGATTTAATAGTTAACGCTTTACTACTACTCAATTCTGGTCCCATAACTTTTTGTATTTTCTGCTTCTGTGTAATCATGTCCATTAGTAATCACTTCCCACGAGTCCCATTCAGCATTGTTTATTACAGTTTCCATATTCTGTAAATACTTTATTCCATTTTTTTCCATCTTTTTTAATGCTACATAATTTTTGACTATGTTGCATACACGCTCATGCTCTGCCAGAGTAGTAACTTTTAATAAGTACTTCCTTTCGTGCTTTAACGCTATTAATGATGTTGGATTTGCTGCTCGTAACACTCTATTACCTGCTCTTAGTGGATATTCATTATAGAATTCCATAAAACTTATTTTTTGGTCTTTTATACCAAATAATAGTTTAACTTCATCTGTTAATACAGTAGTAGTAAAACTTGCAGTTATATCGCTAAGGATATATTTAGTGTGGTTTAGTGAGTTTCTTAGCTTGATTGCTTTGTCTCTACCAAATAGTCTTTCTATCTGGGCAAAGTCTTTGTGAAATAAAAAGTAAAGTAGTATATAATGGTCAGGTGTAATATTGTTCATTACACATTTTGTAATATCTACTTCTACTCTCATATTAAAGTTGTTTCTGTGTCTGTTTCTTCAGCTGTTACTTTAACATATTTTTTTCTGTTTTGTACAAGATCTATAAAATGTTGTTCTCCAAACTTTTCTAACTTTTCTGGTGTTACATAGATTGTTGTATTTGTATCTATCTTTATCCTTTTAAGTTTACTAAGGTCTGGACTCTTTCTAGGTGTCTTGTTTATCTGAATTAAATTTCCTTCTTCATCTGTCATAATTTTTATTGTTTATATAATGCTTCAAACTCCTCAATAGTTATATTAACTACTTTAACTCCTTTTAATCTAGACTCTAACCACGCTACTTCTTGTGTATCAGGACTATATAAGTTAACAATTACTCCTTGTTTATTAGGGTGTTTTCTTACAAGTCTTCCTGTACGTTGTATATTGGTTAATTGACTAGAGTTACCTGAAGTTATTATACCTAAGCTGCTTTTTGGATGATTAAATCCAGCATCTAAGGTACTTACAGTACTCAGTAATCTTACTGAAGTGCTCTCATCTTTAAATTTTGTTATTATTTGTTCTCTTTTTTTCTTTGATATCTTACTGTGATACGCTAAACACTTATCTCCAAGATCTACTTCTACTTGTTTTGCAAAGTCTATGCTTGGGTTAAATATTATTCCATATACATCAGAAAAACAGTCAACGATTCTTTCTACTATAGCATGTTTATTACTATTATTCTTACAGACATCTTTTCTAAGTCTTAAGTATTTGTAATATCTGGTTGCTTGTCCAGCTTTCTTTTTGTTACCTGAATTTAAAAAGTAATTAGCCTCATTAATACCACTAATATTAGTAGCAAGTTGTCTAAACTTTTTATCATGTTCTTTATACACCATCATATCAATTTTAGGCATCTCTACGGGTATATTATAGATAACGAATTCTGATATCCATTCATTGTCTAAACACTCCTGTAAACCTATTGTATCAAATATAGGAGCACGCTCAAGTAAATAAGTGTGAAGTCCATCTGTTCTTGTAACAGTTGCTGTAAGAGTTAAGAGATATTTATGATTTATGTCAAGTACTTTTCTAAAATGTCTTGATGCTACGGTGTGATACTCATCTATTATAAGTAAGTCACATCCAATTACATCCCAATACTTAGATGCTGTGTTAACAACAAATACTTGAGCAATATCAATATTATTTTTAGCTAATTCTTCTTCCCATTGAGTTTTAAGGTCAATAGTAGGTACAATTATAGTAACAGATGTAATATTCTGTTTCCATATCATTCCTTGAATTGCTAACATTGACATATACGTTTTACCAAAACCAGTAGTAGCTTCTAAAGTACCTTTGTACCCAGAAGCTTCCCACTTGTCTAATGCATCGTATTGTCTTTTAGTCCTTGAGTCAATCATAATCTACAAAGATACAATTTTTATTGCTATGTACCTTGTATTTACTTACTTATTTTACCAACTCGTTACATTGTTTATGCAATAATCACTTCCTACATAAGCATTCATCCAATCACCAGGATTAAGAATAAATGTTTTTTCATTTCCAGAACAATCATTTCTTATTACTACTGAATAATTTGATATGTCATCTGAAAGTACAAGACCACAATTACATTCTCTTAAAGTTTCTTTGCTACAACTTGTTAATATAATAACTAACGCTGCAATTCCTATTATTATTTTTTTCATATTTATTTATTTATTTCTTGTTTTATCTCTAACAATTCTTTTATTCTTTCTCTGTCAAAATCATTGTTTAAAATTTGCCTCTCCTTAATCATTTTATCTAAACAAATTAATGCAGATTGTTTGGCGTGTTTAGGATGAATATGCACTTGCACTTCGCTACCTTTAATAAATGGCTTTGAAACTGATTCAAACCTTTTTAACAATTCCTTTGCTTTTTCTTTTGGTGTTAATTCCATAATTTTATTTATATTGATTTTGTTCTGCTATTCCTATTACATTTAATACCAGTGCTAACATCATTACAAATCCAACAGAAACTCTAACCCCTTGAGGCCAATGACTTGGATTGATATCCCACATAATATAGGATGCTATTAAATGAACTATTGCTAGTGATGCTACTGCTATTATTATATAACTTATTTTCTTATTCATATTGTTGTTTTTTTAATTTATTGTTTCATATGCCACATAATAACATTTAATTGATACTAACGTGTCTCTAAATTCTACTTTAAACCCTTTATCTTTAAAACAATTTGATAGTTTTTCACAAAAGAATTTTGGGATTTTTTGGTAGTGAGTATACTCGTATTGTCCTTTATAGCTAGCTTCCTGGAAACCTCTCATTATATTATGTAACAGGGAATTGTAAGCACTATCTTTTATTTTTTCCATTTCTATTTAATTAATTTAAAAAATAAGCAGTAAAGGCAGTTCGACCAACCTTTACCACTTATTAGGTACACACCTTGTCGGGTATATATCTTTTATCTGTCTTCGTGTACTCCAATCATAATTGGAAACCTAAAAGAACCTTCATCTGTCATTTCAAAATATCTTACATTAGCAATTCTACCAATATAATCTTCTTTGTTAGTCAACATGTCAATTCTATCTGAATGACTCATTCTTACTCCAGCTCTGAATGTAACTTTAGTTCCGTCTACATTAGTATAACGTAATACTGGAACACCCCAATCAGGACGTTGTTCAGCTGCTTCAACATCAATGATTTCAGCATCTACATCATGAAATTCTTTAAACTTCAATAAGTTAGAACTTCTACCATTAACTTTGTAACCTTCGTTTCCCCATCTAACCATAGTACCTTCGTATCCTAGCTTTAAGAATTCTTGTTGAACTCCTGCTAAAAATTCAGCACCTTTTAATTTAGATGTACCAACTACTGTGATTCCAGGTAAGAACTTAATTAATTTATATACTTCATCAAATCTTGTATCAAAGTCTCTTGACTCATCTACTTGATCATATACATGAAATACTAATTCTTCAGTTTCTCCTTTTGTATACTTCTTAACAAGTTTCATATTCTCTTGGAATGATTTTCCATGAGCATATATTTCTCCGTCAAGTATCATATCTGGAAGTGTTTCTAAAGGTAACTTAAGATGATCTAGTGTATCTAACGTCTTACCTTTTCTTGATATAAGTCTAACAGTACCACCTTTAATAATAGCAAGACATCTCATACCATCTAACTTAGGTTGAATGAATACATCATCTGTTTCCCAGTTAATCTTATGTGCCTCTTTACCGTACTCTTTAGCTAACATAGGTAAAATTACCTTGTTATCAATAGCGTCTTGTTCTGTTTCAAAGTATCCCTCATCTAATTTAGAGTTAACTTTTGCAACTAGTTCTTTTCTTGCTTGTTGAGCACCAGATGTTTCATTAGCTTTACCTACATTCTTAGGTTTACACACTTTAGTATGCAGTATAGGATTTCCATCTATTAATCCTGATTCTTGACTCAATTCATCTCCTTCTGTAAAGATCTTAAGAAATCTAATCTTTCCTTTAGTATCTTTTTTGTAAACAGTCATCTCAAGATCTGTTATTTCTTTTACTGTAATCATATGTGTTTAATTTTTAATTTATAATTCTGCCTCAAATTCACAATATTCGTTCTCTATTATGCAGTCTCTAATCTGTACTCCTAATAAGTAATCTGCATAATCAGACATCTCTTGTTTGCTTATTCCTGCTTCTTCTTCTTGCTGTGTACTCCAAGAATCTTTATCTTTAAAGAACTCAGCTACTCTATCGTGAGCTTCTTGCATCATAGCCAACTCTTCATCAATTGTATCTAAATGACTTTCATCAAAGTAATAAGTTATATAATTATTAAATCCAGTGCATCCAAATCTATCTGCTGCATGACTTGATTGTACTGCGAACATGAATTTTCCATCTATGTCTCCGTTATAATATCTTCCCATTTTATTTTTTTTTAATTATTATTAATATGACATTGTACCTATTATTTCCCATGTACCATCTCTTTCTGTAGAAGATTTTTTGTAATCTATTGTTGCGACTTTAGAATCAGATTCAAGAGTCTTAACTATATGTACAGTCAATCTTAAAGTATTATCTTTTTCAACTAGTTGTCTTGCTTTTTTAATAGCGTCTGCTTGTTTAAGTTCAGATATTAAAATGTTTCCGTGTTTAGGACATTCAACTTCATATTTTGTTGTCCATTTTCTAGTTCCTACATTAGGATATGATGTTACTGAAGTCTTAACCTTCATAGTATTTAATATTGGCTTACGTGTACACCACGCTAAACCATTTTCATGTCTACTAGGACCTCCTTCTTTTTCACATTCATCAAATTTAGACTTACTTACTTCTGTAACATCATAAAGATTATTCCAACCTCCACTATAATGATCACTACCTAATTCGTCTCTATCTAAATCTTGTAATTCAGAAAAAGCTTGTTCTAAAGTACTTCCAGTTATTACTTCTGTTTTTGTTATTGCTCCCATTTTATTGCGTTAATAATTTTATAACACTCATCTATATAATATGAAGTGTTAATATTGTATTCACTAAACTCTTTAGTTTTATACTTATTGAATACAGTAGTATAAACTCCTGCCTCAACTTGATTTCTTCTGTCAGGTATAACTTTTAACTCGTCAATGTCCCATAACATAGTTTGATTAGGGTATTCTTCTTGATACTTATCTAATTCACCTTTCTTTTTAGCTAAAGGTGGCATTTTCTTTATCAATTGTACTCCCTTATTACTAATGTAATATCTGGTCATCTTTTGTTCTACCTTTTCATCTGCTACATTTTCATGAAACTTGTTAGATACTAATGTATCCTTTCCTTGAATTTTAACTCTTTTACAGTAGTCATATATTCCATAGGATTGAAGACATTCTTCTCCGTCCAGTATTAATTCTGGATAGTTCTTTCTTACATGATGATGTCTAATTGTTTGTTCAGGTGTAACTCCATTAATGAAATAATTAGCCACAGCTATAGGTACTATTCTCATAGAATGATCTTTATGCCAATCTTTATCTACTTCAAACACACCCTTTGCTTTAACTTTATTCTTTTTAGAGCTTATCACGTTAATGTAATTATTTACATCCCTCACTATTACTTTGTCACATTCCATTGCTTCCAATGGTATATTACAAAATTCTTCTACATCATCACATATAGTTTGTATCTTATGTAAGTCCTTTCTTGGTATTCTCGCCATAACACCATCTGTGTTCTCAAATATAATAAATGATTCAGGTATAGCGTCATAGAGTTTTTCAGTAAGATAAGTTAGTAATAACTGACCATTTACTGTAATACCTAGTTGCCATGCTACGTCAAATAAAAAGCTATTTTGCTCTTTACTAAGACCGTATGAACCATTAAGTATAATCTTACATACATAGTTTCTTGGATCACTTTTTGGATACTTCTTTCTATCATCATAAAAACCTTCATAGATCTTGTTAAAGATTTCTTTAGGTATATGTTCAGGTCCCAAGTTATTTCTAAATGATATGTGAGGATAAAAACTTGCAAAATCTAAATCTATTAGTACATTGTCATCATCACTTTCATAAATACCAGCTTCACAACAAGAATGTAAACCACCCTCTGCATATATTCTAGTTACATTTTTATATGGAACTGAGAATTTAAGAGCGTATTTCTTTTTCTCTGCTTCTGTCATTTTACTTGTATCATACCATGTATGCGATTGAAAACTTCTAAGCGTATTTTGATTAATAGGATCATTGAATTTAATATAATCCAACACAACATCCTTTATATCTACTTTACGTCTTCTAGTTCTTAACTTCTTAATTTCTTTCTGATCAACTTTCATCTCTTCAGCAAGTAATTTAGTAAATACTTCTTTACTGATTCCTATCTCGTTTGCACTAAGTAGTGTATCAGAGTATCCGTCATCAATATAAGCTTGTCTAATAGCAATATGCTTTTGACTTACTAAAAAGAAATCATGTGTAGCGTCTACATCATTATCACAATAATCTATAGCTACTTGCATTTGTTCTTCTGTTAACTCTGCATTGTGTGCATAAGGCAAATCTTGTACGTTTTTAAATCTCATAGCAAATTCTAATGCTTTAAGACTCACGAACTTTCTATCAAAATGCCACAACTTAAATAAATCTATCTGAGGAACTTTAATATTCCAGGGAGAAACTTGATGTTTGAACCTTGTTCTAATGTCATCAGCTCTCATAGATTCAATAATAGTGTTAGCTTTTATCTTTATGTTTTTAACGAAAGTCCATGGTTTACAAGAGTGTAACGATTGTTTTGTTATTATCTCATGTAGTAAAGGATAATCAAAACCTAAGTTATTATATCCAATTAAGCGTATCTTATCAGATTGTAAAAACTCTCTTAACAAAAATCTATCATCTGTTCTAGAAGACACCTCATACCTTGTAAACTCTTGAGTATCACAATCTTTGAAGACTACGCAGAAAAAGTTATTGAATATTTCTATATCATATATATAATCTTTAGTCATTTTTGTTGTATTTTAATTATTGACTTGAAGTCTTTCTTCATTTGTCTTAGTTAATGCCACTCATAATATCATTAGGATCAATGTTAATGTCCATATCATCATCAGCATCTTCTACTCTTTCATCAATCACAGTTATTTTGTGTTGATATATTCTTAATAATTCACCATTCTTTAATCCAATTAGTAATCTAACTATTTCTTGGTGTAAAAAAAGTCCTGGTAACACTACTCCACCTATTAAAGTGATATTTATTAGTATTTCTCTCCATTCCTCTATTTTTTTGTGCACAGTATATTCTTCTACTGTAGTATTTATTCCATACATATACCATGAATATAGCGAAAGTGCTATCCATATAACATATGATGTTACTGCTATTTTAACTACACTACTTAATAATACCATTGCCCAATTAGTTCTTGTTGCTTGTGTTATTCTCATATTATTAATTTTTATATACAAATATAATCTTACCTCCTTTTTGTATCAAAGAGTTCAATTCTTTTAATGAGTCTATCTCATCAACATGTTCTTGATTTTCAATATTCTTCCACTTATTTTTTCTATATAATGGTAGATTTTCAATAACATCATTAAGATGTTTAAATTGAGAACCAATTATAAGATTGGTTAACGCCCAGCTGCCAGCTCGTATCATTTTAATAGCTTCTGCTGCACTCTTAATTTCAATTGATAACTTACTTTGAGAACTAACTGAATAGCTCTCAAAGCTCATTAATATCTTATTGTTATTATCGTTTCTTAATATCCAAGAATAATTAGAAAGTGTATCATATGTATAATCTATTTCTAAATTTAATTTTCTTGCTTTCATAAGTTTTATTTTTCTTCTTCTTGTTTAGCCAATCTATCTTCTTCTATTTCTTGAAAATATGCATGACGAGCACACACCATTTTTCTTTTAGCTGAACTTAAATTTGATTTCTTTTCAATTACTAAATTATATTCAGAAGTAATATCTACATTTTGTAAAGGATCTGATTTATATCCAATTAATCCAGCTTGTCTAAGACTTGCTACATTTTCTTGTATCTTTACTAAATTCTCTGCTCTCATTTCATCTGTAATTTCTTCTGTTTCTTTAGTCATTTGATTTGTTTTTTATGTTGTTTTTAATATTTTCAATTGATATCTTAGCATCAGCTGCTTGTCGTAGGATAGTATGTGGCATGTGTATACTTGTATTATCTATTATTGATAACAAGATTTCTATGCTTTTTATATCTTTTTCTTTTATTTCTTTTTTATTTAAAATATTCATAATTTTTAATTTTTTTCATAATATTTTTTTTTGTTTTTACTTAAAGTATTACTTTAATTAACTATATATCCTTGTTAGCCACAATTAAACTTTATACTGTTCTATTATTTGTTGGTATTTAGTGCAATCTATCACTTCATCAATATTATGATACATACTTAAATGCTCCATAAAATTTAACAGTTCACTTCGTTGGCTAACACCAGATAAAGATAAATTTTTAACTAAAGTCCAAGCGTGGCTATAAGCCTGTACTTGTCCATCACGTTTACCTTTTGTGTAGTCGTTTAAATCATCTTTAGGTTTTTCTGCACCATTTTTTAGTATTCTTAAAACATCTTGTATATCCATTTTTCGCTTATTTAATCGTTAAAAATCAATCCTTATCTGTATTCCGTTAGCAAACATTAAAACGATTTTACAACACGTAATATAATTAATGCTTTCGCTTTCCCCATATCCATTCAATATAATACTCACCATTCATAAATCTTTTATCCCATAATAAAAAACCTATTAGCATACTAATTGATGCTATCATACTTGCTAAAATTGTAGCAATTACCTTAATTAAAAAATTCATTACTTTTATCATATCTATTTTATTTAATTGTTAATAATCCGCACTAATCATATTACTATTCGTTGTAGTGCATTGCCTAATAATTTGGACAGGCACTAACACCGCACATACTTGTCATTTTACCCATTTCTTCAATGGTTCTTCCACATACCTTGCAATTATTAGGCAACGTTTCCTTCGGCACAACAACATCGGTTAAAGTTAATATCTCGTCTTCTTTCTTTTTTATAAAGTGTTTTACCATTGCTTTCTGTATATCTAAATCACATTGTTGTCTAAATAAGTCTTCTTGCATTTTTTCCAACTGTTCTAAATCTGCTTTCATTTTTGTTTATTTAATTCATTAATATTCTATCCGCAACAAACCATATACCTATCCGTTAGGGGTAATGCTAGTAAAGTGCTTTATACATTTTTGCAGTCAATTCCCTTGCTTTTTTCAATGTTCTAAAGTCAAGTGAATATCCGTGAGCATCTAATAATAAATCGTGTAAGGCTTCAATGGTTGCAATATCGCTATCTACTATATTTACATCCGCACTACGCACAACAACGTGTATAGTGCATACTTCGTACAGCCCCATACAAGGGGCGTTATAAAATATTAAGTTAGTTTTTTTAATCTGTTTTTATACATAATCAAATACTGTTCTGTGTCGTAAATGCTTTTTTCAATATTCAGTTTACATTCTTTAGCAGCTCTTAAATTGTCTTCTTCTTTTTTTATTAAATTCTCTAATTCTATTTTACTCATAATAACATTTTATAACACTGTTTATATTCCATTTTCGTACCTCAAACGGTACATACACTAACCGTTGTGTAAGTAATTAAGGGTGTAGTTGGTTGTACACTTCTACTAACTCACTTCTTAACCATACTGTATCTTCGTGTGTATTTGTAAAACTATGTTGGTCTAATCGTTTAAAATTATCTTTTAGCCAATCCTCAATCTTTGGCGTTTCTTTCATTCTTTTCCAAAAATCACCATCTAACCCCTTTTCTTCACCGCATACTATACAGGCTATGTGGTTATCGCAATCACATTTGCTAACAACGGGTAAAATTAATGCTTCAATTCGTTCCTCTAAACATGTTATGTATTTCATTGTATTTATAGGCACGTTATCATTTTTGCAATAGTCCTTCCATTCTTTTAAAGTCTTTCCTCTTATTTCTTCCATTT
>TARA_B110000208_G_scaffold191936_1_pt1 | contig 19989 bp, 37 predicted proteins | sample TARA_B110000208 | Tara Oceans TARA_B110000208 (sample SAMEA4397426) | marine metagenome | biome: Polar Biome; feature: [SRF] surface water layer (ENVO:00010504); material: water (ENVO:00002006), including particulate matter (ENVO:01000060) such as... | depth 5 m
AATATCAGTATTTTCGGCCCAGGCAATGGTGAACAAGCTTGTGGCGAAACAGGCGATGGCCGCATGCTGGGAGCAACTGAGTTGCTAGCGTATGTGCAAGCGCACTTCACACCAAAAATATTTGCGAATAAAAAGTTGTTAATTACCGCAGGTGCTACATTAGAAATGATAGACCCTGTGCGTGGTATCACCAATTTAAGTAGTGGAAAAATGGGTTATGCACTGGCTCAAGTAGCCGCTGATATGGGCGCGAAGGTGACGTTAGTTAGCGGCGTTAGTCATTTACCCGCACCGATTAATGTCACCATTAAACATGCTTCGAGTGCAGAAATGATGTACAACACGGTGATGGATAACATAGCAGACCAAGATATTTTTATTGGGGTTGCCGCCGTTTCTGATTACACGCCTAATGAAGTGGCGAATCAAAAAATTAAAAAAAGTGCTGAATCGTTAACAATACAGCTAAAGCGTAATAAGGATATTTTGGCTGAAATTGCTAACCGTCCAAACCCGCCTTTTTGTGTTGGCTTTGCAGCGGAAAGTGAAAATGTGATTGAATATGCAACACAAAAACGCATTGCAAAAAAACTGGCTTTAATCGTAGCAAACGAAGTTATCTCCGCGATGGGTAGCGATGAGAATCAAGTCACACTCATCGATGATAACGGCAACCATTCATTTCAGCGCACTTCAAAAGTGAACGTTGCAACAATCCTTTTAGAGCATATTAATAAATTACTCTAGCAGGTAGCCAGAGCTATAGTAGGGTTGTTTATGAAAATGATGTTGTTATCTCCACTGATCATCCAGTAAAATGGTGCCTTCCCTTATATCTAAAGTTATTCATGTGCCACATCATGCATTTAAATTAAGGCCGCTTTCACTAGCGATTTTTCCCGCAGCCTACCGCAAACTGCTTTGCAGAAGCCACAACAGAAACTAATATTAAACTGGCACCTATTGTCTATACCGCGACCCGCACCCAATAAAATATTTTTATATTTACCTGTTGCGATTGATGTTGTGTCTAAAAAAGATATTCAAGATGGTTTACTGCAAATGAAATTGTCAGAAAGCCTGACTCACATCCCAGCCATTTCAGTACAAAACCGCAATAGTGAGGCACAAGCGTCTAAAATTTCAGGCCGTTGTTTTGGCTCCCGTACTAGCTTTGGCATGTGTGGTATACGTTTATATGCTGGTGGCATTCCACTGGTGATGCCAGATGGGCAAAGATAACCAAGCATCAATTTATCGACCATTAAAAACATTGGAGTGAGGCGAGGTCAATTTTCATCGCTTTATGGCAACTCCTCTGGTGGCGTGACCTAACTATTTACAGAAGATGCACCAAAAGCAGCAGAAGTCGGCTGTACAATGATGTACAGTTCAAACAACACCAAACGTTAAATACTGAATGCAGGTGGAACCATAGAAAATATTGACTACTTACTGAATATTTCGAACTATGATACCGATGGCTATCGCGACCACAGTAGAAGATAATAATAACAAGCCACGGCTAAGTTTAACATCAAAAATAGTGATGATACAAAACTCACAACGTTGGTGAATTGTATAGACCAAAAAGCACAAGGTCTAAATAGTCTACCGCCTGTTGCTGATACAACTGCACCATTCCTGTTGACGACCCTAAAGCTGCTGGTATTGCCATGACATATCCCGACACAAAGGTCGGTAGAATGCATGCGTAAATTGGGTTTAACTTGGCCAATAAGTTAAATGAAAACAACAGCTTCAATGTTACAACTTATGTTTGTACCCGTGAGAATGAAACTATCATCGTGACTAGAGATAATAGCTCACATGCGAAAAATAGTAGTATTTCAAGAGAGTTTTATGGCGCTGATGTACACTGGGGTAGCACTGAAAAAGTATTTGACAAAGACTATACGATTAGCTTCGGCCTTAATCATGATAAATCTACCGATGCCAGAACAGATACGAATGTGTTAACTAACTTTGTTCCAACCAATACAGCTAATAAAAATGTTGATGTTGATACCTTTGACCAATACATCCAAGGTAAATTATCTATTTTAGACAATGTTGATATTCATGCTGGCTTACGTCATACCAAAGTAAAGCTTGAGGTTAGGGTTATCTATTCATTGGTACGAACCCTGACAATAGTAGTGATGTAGAATATCAAAAAACAACACCTGTTATCGTCGCTATTTGGAAAGCAACACAAACTGTAAATCTTTATGCTAATTACGAAGAAGGCTTTGAAACACCAATGCCGCTTTTAGAAGCGGCATTTGATTCCACAAGAAGCAGTACTAAACTAAAGCTCGCATTAAAGCCGAGTGAAAGTAAAGATATTGAAATTGGTACGAAGGCATTTACCGGAGATGATATCCAAGTCAACTTAAACTTGTTCAGAATCACAACCGAAAATGAGCTTGTCGTAAAAGATAGCGCCTTTGGCCGGTCTGTTTATACCAATGCAATTGGCACTAAGCGTACAGGTCCAGAGCTATCAATCGAATCACAGTTTGTCATAATATTTCAACATTCTTCTCTTACACGATGCTAAATACCAAATTCGACAACGCCTTTACTCGCAACTCAGGGTTGATTGAGTCAGAAAACTGCATTCTGGGCACTTACAAAACACGGCTCTACGGCGAAGTGGCTTGGAAATACACACCATGGGGCTTCAGCACTGCTTTTGAGGGTAACCACCAAAGCAAAGTGTATGTCGATGACGTCAATTCTGATGCAGCTCGGTCTTATACTATCTTCAACCTACGTGCTGGCTTTGAACAAAACACAGCCCGCTGGGACTTCAAAGAAGTTATCAGAGTCCTAAATATGTTTGATGCAGAATATATCAGCTCCATTTGCATCAGCGACAGCCGAGGTCGCTTCTTTGAGCCTGCTGCAGATAGAACTTATCTAATAAGTTTGAGTACTAAATACAAACTCTAGTTTGTAACCGAACCAAAAAAGCCAGCATATTGCTGGCTTTTTTACTTCTCCTCTTGATACTATTTAGTTTTCACACTATTTAGTGTTTAATAACACATTGAATTTAATATAAGATACTGCTATGTCTATTAATGTCGATTTGAAAATTTTAGATTCCCGCATCCGTAACATGATGCCTAGCTATGCAACAAAAGGGTCTGCTGGTTTAGATTTGCGGGCTTGTACTGAACATACGCAAGCGTTAAAACCTGGTGAAACGGTAATGATCCCTACTGGCATCGCCGTCCATATTGATAACTCCTACCACGCAGCGCTTATTTTACCGCGCTCGGGGCTAGGCCATAAGCACGGCATCGTACTTGGCAACCTTGTTGGATTAATCGACTCTGATTATCAAGGCCAACTTTTCGTTTCCCTCTGGAATCGTAGTAAAGAAAGCTTTATTCTCAACCCAATGGAGCGCATTGCCCAACTGGTTATCGTCCCTGTTGTACAGGCTGATTTCCATATCGTGGATGAATTTATAGAAACAGAACGCGGTGAAGGTGGCTTCGGCAGTACCGGAAAACACTAAAACACTAAATTATTTATCATAAAGCGATGATTTAGGTTGAAAAGGAACAGCGTTTTGTCTATAATTGCCCTCTTTCTGAAATAGACAATAGTATTTGGAGATAACCATGGCACGTGTATGTCAGGTAACAGGCAAAAAGCCAATGGTGGGTAACAATGTTTCTCACGCACATAACAAAACAAGACGTCGTTTCTTGCCGAATTTACAAAAGCGTAAATTCTGGGTTGAGAGCGAGAATCGTTGGGTAAGCATGCGTATTACTAACGCTGGATTACGCACAATTGATAAAAATGGTATTGACGTAGTATTAGCTAAAATGCGTGCTGCTGGCGAAAAAATATAAGGAGCATTATTATGCGCGAAAAAATTAAATTGGAATCAAGTGCTGGTACAGGTCATTTCTATACCACTACGAAAAACAAACGTACAATGCCAGAAAAAATGGAGATCAAAAAGTTTGATCCTGTTATTCGTAAACACGTGATGTACAAAGAAAACAAAATAAAATAGTTCACTTTTGATTTTGTTTAATAAAAAAACCCGTTACTGCGGGTTTTTTTACGTCTGTACAAGACTTAATGCTGATATTAAGCTTATCCAAGCTTGCTACAATAAGAATATAGTCGCCAAGCCGAGAAAGATAAAGAACCCACCACTATCTGTCATAGCGGTAATCAGCACACTAGATCCAACGGCAGGATCTTTACCAAACCGGTTCATCACTAATGGAATTACCACGCCCATCAACGCTGCCAACAATAAATTAAGAGTAATGGCTGCAGTCATCACCATGCTTAGTCGATAGTCGCTATAAAGCGCATAAGTAATACCGCCCAATACACCGCCCCATATTAAGCCATTAACCAGAGCCACACCCAGCTCCTTAGTCACCTGAGACTGCATATTGCTGCCAGAAATCTGGCCTAAGGCTAAACCACGTACAATCATTGTTGTTGTTTGATTGCCCGAGTTGCCACCAATACCAGCTACGATTGGCATTAATGCTGCCAAAGCAACAATTTGCCCAATTGAATGTTCAAATATCCCAATAACACGCGATGCAACAAGCGCGGTTACTAAGTTAATGGCCAGCCATGCCCATCTGTTTTGAACTGATGCCCATACGCTAGAAAAGAAATCCTCTTCCTCTCGCAAACCCGCCATGGAAAATTTACCTGCATCAGATTCTTCACGAATATAATCCATCACTTCATCCACCGTTAAACGTCCAACCAATTTATTCTGCTCATCCACGACTGGGGCACTCACTAAGTCATATCGCTCAAAGGCTTTTGCAGCTTCATCTGCTAAATCGTCTGGATGGAACGACACAACATCGGCAGACATGACATTCTTAATTTTATTATCCAGTTCATTAACCAACATGTTAGATAAAGGTAAAACACCTTTAATCTTGTAATGGCGATCTACAACGAATATTTTATCAGTATGGTCTGGTAGCTCATCTAATCTGCGTAGATATCGCAGTGCCACCTCAATCGTAATATCTTCACGAATGGTGACGATATCAAAGTCCATCAATGCACCAACGGTGTCTTCAGGATAAGAAAGCGCAGATTGTAAACGTTCACGATTAAGCGCATCAAGACTGTCCATTAGTTCTTGTAGGACGTCTTTTGGCAAATCTGGTGCTAGGTCAGCCAACTCATCGGTATCGAGTTGCTCAGCAGCAGCTAGAAGCTCCTCACTGTCCATATCAGCGATTAGCGTCTGTCTAACCGCATCTGAAACCTCTAGTAAGATATTCCCATCACGGTCAACCTTAACTAAATCCCAAAGGTATAAGCGGTCATCGAGAGGTAGCGCCTCTAATATGTGGGCGACATCAGCTGGGTGTAATGAATTGAGGAGGTTTTGTAGTTCTATTTGGTTCTGCCGACGTACAAGCGACTCTACCAGGTCGTGCTTAGGCACTTCTTGCTTCTGAACAAGATTTTCTACTAGCTGGTGCTTCTGTAATAAAGAAATGACCTGCCCTAGCGTTTCGCCTAAACTATCTTTTGTTTCGTGCTTTTGTGACATGCAACGACCCTGTGTTATAACATTGGTACGACAAACGTTATTATGATGGTTTTTTAACTTTTACAAAATACAATGCTTACATTAACATTATTTATAACATCACATTGTCACTTATGTGAACAAGCTATCGAACTTATTACCGAAATAAAACTGGACAAACCATTGGTTTTAGTTGACATAGCCAGTGATGACAATTTATTAATACAGTATGGTGAGCGTATACCAGTGTTACAAAGGTCAGATAACTGTTCAGAGCTTAACTGGCCCTTTACTAGAAATGCCTTGATTGCATTTATGAAACTATAAAACAAAAAAGCCAGCATTATGCTGGCTTTTTTTTACTGTATTATCAATACTTAATCTGCTTCTACAACTTCAGCATCTTCAGGACGATCAACTAACTCTACAAAGGCCATTGGTGCATTATCACCATTACGGAAGCCGCATTTTAGGATACGTAAATAACCACCTTTGCGCTCCAAGTAACGAGGACCAAGTTCACCAAACAGCTTAGTGACAATATCACGATCACGTAAACGGTTAAAAGCCAAACGGCGGTTGGCCAAAGATGCCTCTTTACCTAATGTGATAAGAGGCTCTGCATATTTACGCAACTCTTTCGCCTTAGGCAGAGTTGTTCTAATCACCTCATGGCGAAGTAATGATACTGACATGTTACGAAACATAGCTGCACGATGACTGCTTGTACGATTTAATTTTCGATGTTGATTGCCGTGACGCATGGTAACTTCCTTAAACTTTTAAAATTTAGCTCTTAAGCTTTTTCAAGACCAACTGGTGGCCAATTTTCCAACTTCATGCCTAATGTTAAGCCTTTTGAAGCCAGTACATCTTTAATCTCATTTAATGATTTACGACCTAAGTTAGGCGCTTTCAATAGTTCATTTTCAGAACGTTGAATTAAATCACCAATGTAGAATATATTTTCTGCTTTCAGACAATTCGCTGAACGCACTGTTAACTCTAAATCATCAACTGGACGTAGTAGAATTGGATCAACTTGTGGAGCATCTGCTTCTTCCTCTTCTGTTGGCGCACCTTCGAGGTTTGCGAAAACAGAAAGCTGTCCCATCAAAATAGTTGCCGCATCACGAATGGCTTGCTCTGAATCAACGATACCGTTTGTTTCTACATCAATAATCAGCTTATCTAAATCCGTACGTTGCTCAACACGAGCACTCTCTACTTGATAGCTCACTTTACTAATTGGACTGAATGATGCATCAACCATAATGAAACCAAGTGTACGGTCTTCTTGATTCACTTTTTCTCTTGCAGGTACTGGCTGATAGCCACGACCCATTTCAACTTTAACTTGAAGGTCTAATTTACCACCTTTAGTTAAGTGAGCAATCACGTGATCAGCGTTAATAATCTCTGCATCATGACCTGTGTCAAAATCAGCAGCCGTCACAACACCTTCGCCAGACTTACTCAATGTTAATATCGTCTCTGTTTTGCTATTCAGTTTTAATGCTACACCTTTTAGGTTTAGCAAAATATCAACAACATCTTCTTGCACACCCTCAATTGTTGAGTACTCATGCACGACGCCATCAATTTTAACTTCAGTAATAGCAAAACCAGGAATTGAAGATAACAAAACACGGCGAATTGCATTACCTAATGTAAAGCCAAAACCACGCTCCATTGGCTCCAATGTAACACGAGCTCTTAATGGAGTGATTTCTTCCACGTTCACTACGCGTGGTTTTAAGTATTCTGTAGGATTACTTTGCATAAAATTCCTTGACGTAATTGGTTAATAAAAGACTGTACTAAAGTATTAATTACTTAGAGTACAACTCAACTACCAATGATTCATTAATAGTTGCAGGTAAGTCATCACGCACAGGCGCTGATTTGAATGTACCTGTAAATGCTTTCACATCAACTTCTAACCACTCTGGGAAACCACGTTCATCAGCTGCCTCTAGTGCAGATTTGATACGTAATTGCTTTTTAGATGCTTCTGCAACAGAAACAATATCACCAGCTCTTACTTGGTACGAAGGAATGTTCACACGTTTACTATTAACAAGAATCGCGTTGTGTTTAACCACTTGTCGTGCTTCTGTACGTGAACCAGCCAAACCCATGCGGTAAGTAACGTTATCTAAACGACACTCAAGCAATTGCAATAAGTTTTCGCCAGTAACTCCTTTACGACGGTCAGCTTCCTTATAGTAGCTTCGGAATTGCTTCTCTAATACACCATAAATACGACGTACTTTTTGTTTCTCACGCAACTGAACACCATAGTCTGATAAACGTGATGCACGTCTTTGACCATGTTGACCAGGTGGGAAGTTACGTTTTTCAATTGCACACTTATCAGTAAAGCATTTTTCAGCTTTTAAAAACAGCTTTTCGCCTTCGCGACGACACTGACGGCATTTAGGATCTAAATTTCTAGCCAAGATAGTTCTCCAGTATTCTTTTTCGCTTAAATGCGACGTTTTTTAGGTGGACGACAGCCATTATGTGGTACAGGCGTCACATCAGTAATGCTGGTAATCTTAAAACCAGCTGCATTCAGTGCTCGCACAGCAGACTCACGGCCAGGACCAGGTCCTTTAATGCGCACTTCTAAATTCTTAACACCGTTCTCTTGAGCTGATTTACCAGCCACTTCAGCAGCAACCTGTGCCGCAAAAGGAGTACTCTTACGTGAACCTTTAAAACCTTGTCCACCAGAAGTCGCCCATGACAAAGCATTGCCTTGACGATCGGTAATCGTAATAATGGTATTGTTAAATGAAGCATGCACGTGGGCTACGCCCTCTGCAATATTCTTTTTAACCTTTTTCTTCACGCGTACATTAGATTTTGCCATGTTGTACTGTCCTTACAAATAATTTTTAAAAACTAAATAAACTTAATTATCTATTTAGATTGCTTAATTGGCTTAATCGGGCCTTTGCGCGTACGCGCATTTGTTTTAGTACGTTGTCCACGTACTGGCATTCCACGGCGATGGCGTACCCCGCGATAGCAGCCTAAGTCCATCAAACGTTTAATATTCATTGATACTTCACGGCGCAAATCACCTTCTACAGTAAATTTACCAACTTCTTCACGAAGCTTTTCAACTTCTTCGTCGTTTAGATCTTTAACTTTTGCAGTAGTTGCAACTCCTGCAGCAGAACAAATACTTTTTGCAGCAGTCTTACCAATACCGTAAATCGCTGTTAAAGCGATTTCTGTATGTTTATGATTTGGGACATTTACCCCAGCAATACGAGCCATACTCTTAACTCCAAAATGAATCGCTACTATTTATAGCGACCAAATAAAAAAAGCCTTGCATTCTAACAGTTTGCACTTTGTTTTTCAAACAAAACAAGACTCGATTAAATACTATCCTTGACGTTGTTTATGACGTGGATCTGTACAAATAACACGCAAAACACCACGACGACGCACTGTCTTACAGTGACGGCATAATTTCTTAACTGATGCACGAACTTTCATAATTAACCTCTTCAAATACTTAATCTTTAACTTCTTCAAGTGGGAACAAGCCCACTTCCTAATATTGCTACAACTCAAAAACTAACGCGTAGTTGCGCCGCCTTTAAAGTTTGCTTTTTTCAACAAACCGTCATATTGGTGTGACATTAAGTGAGATTGCACCTGTGCCATAAAGTCCATTGTAACGACAACAATAATCAACAATGAAGTACCACCAAAGTAAAACGGGGTATTAAATTTCAAACTTAAAAACTCAGGTAATAAACAAACCAAGGTAATATAAATCGCCCCAATCAATGTCAATCTACCCATAATCTTATCAATATACTTAGCAGTCTGCTCTCCTGGTCTAATACCCGGAATAAACGCACCACTTTTCTTTAAATTATCTGCTGTTTCTTTAGGGTTGAATACCAACGCCGTATAGAAGAAACAAAAGAACAAAATCGCTGATGCAAATAAGAAAATGTAAATTGGCTGACCTGGTGATACTGCGCCAGACAAATCTTTTAACCAATACATACTTTCACTACTACCAAACCAGCCTGCTAAAGAAGCAGGGAATAAAATAATACTTGAAGCAAAAATAGGTGGGATCACACCAGCCATATTTAATTTCAATGGTAAATGCGTACTTTGCCCGCCCATGACTTTATTACCTACTTGGCGTTTCGCATAATTAACCGTAATCTTACGTTGACCGCGCTCTACAAACACGACCAATGCTGTTACTAATACAACCATTACAAACAAGAAGACAACTAAAGGTATTGAGAAAGCACCTGTTCGCGCCAACTCTAACGTAGTACCAATCGCTTTTGGCAGTCCAGCCACAATCCCTGCGAAGATGATAATGGAAATACCGTTCCCAATACCACGCTCTGTAATCTGTTCACCTAGCCACATTAAGAACATTGTACCGCCGACTAGCGTCACAACTGTAATCAATCTAAATGCCATACCTGGATCAATCACCAGCCCCGCTTGGCCTTCAAATGCAATCGCAATACCGAGAGCTTGGAATGTTGCTAGCAACACCGTTCCATAACGCGTGTATTTCGTAATTAAACGTCTACCGGCTTCGCCGTCTTTCTTAAGCTGCTCTAACTTAGGCGATACAACCGTTAACAACTGCATAATAATAGAGGCAGAAATATAGGGCATGATTCCTAATGCAAATATCGCAAAACGTTCAAGCGACCCACCAGAGAACATATTGAACATTCCCAATATGCCACCACTTTGTGAGTCAAAAAGTTGCTTTAAAACAGTTGGGTCAATACCTGGTACCGGAACATGTGATCCAAAGCGGAACACAACCAGCGCACCAAGCACAAACCACAAGCGACTTTTAAGCTCGCTCATTTTTCCAAAAGACTTCAGTAGGTTATCTTGTGCCAATTATATTCTCTTAAGCTTCTACTACTTTACCGCCAGCAGCCTCAATTGCTGCACGAGCACCTTTAGTCAAAAGTAAACCTTGGACTTGAACTTTTTCAGTCAACTCACCAGATAAAAATACTTTTGCTGCTTTAACGCGCCCAGAAACAATTTTGGCTTCTTTCAACGCCAACAAATCAATCACTTTGGCGTCCAAACCAACCAACTCGCTTGTACGGATACGTGCTGTATCAGCTTTCGTCATTGATTTAAAGCCGCGCTTAGGTAAGCGACGTTGGATAGGCATTTGACCACCCTCAAAACCAACTCGGTGTGTTGCGCCAGAACGAGAATGCTGTCCTTTATGACCACGACCAGCTGTTTTACCAAATCCTGAGCCAATACCACGGCCTACACGACGAGATTCTTTTTTAGAGCCTTCAGCAGGCTTAATTGTATTTAGTTCCATTATCCTTCTACCTTTAATAGATAGTTGATCTTATTGATCATTCCGCGGATTGCAGGTGTATCATGCAACTCAACTGTTTGATGCATACGACGTAAGCCTAAACCTTTAACAGTGGCACGGTGAGACTCAAGTCTACCAATAACACTTTTAATTAAAGTTACTTTGACAGTAGCGCCAGTATCTTTTTTTGCTCTAGCCATTATTTAGCCTCTAATCTCTTCAACTGATTTACCACGTTTAGCAGCGACGTCCGAAGGCGTATTCATTGCTTCTAAACCATTTAACGTAGCACGAACAACATTGTATGGATTTGCTGAACCGATGCATTTAGCAGTTACATTCGTTACGCCCATCACTTCAAAAATCGCACGCATCGCACCACCAGCAATAATACCCGTACCCTCAGGGGCTGGCTGAATTAGCACTTTAGCAGCACCGAAACGACCAATTACTGTGTGAAACAACGTACCGTTGTTCAAACTCACTTTAACCATTTCACGGCGCGCCTCATCCATTGCTTTTTGTACAGCGGTTGGCACTTCACGTGCTTTACCTTTACCCATACCAACACCACCGTCGCCGTCGCCGACAACACTTAGTGCAGCAAAACTCATGATGCGACCACCTTTAACCGTTTTACTTACACGGTTAACTGAAATCATCTTTTCACGCAAACCATCAGTTTGCTGTGACTGTTGCTCAAAACCTTTAGCCATAATCTACTCTCGCTTTTTAAAATGACAGACCATTTTCACGCGCAGCTGTTGCCAACGCCTGAATACGACCGTGATATTTGTTACCTGAGCGATCAAAAGCTACTGTAGTAACACCTGCTTTTTTAGCTTTTTCTGCAATGCGCTTACCCACAAGAGTAGCAGCTTCGACGTTACCGCCATTTTTAACAGCTTTGCGCACTTCAGCCTCAACTGTAGAAGCACTTGCCAACACCTTCTCACCAGCAGCGTCAATGATTTGCGCATAAATATGCAAATTAGTACGATGCACAGTTAAGCGTGTTACAGATTGTCCGGCAATAACGGCACGGGTTTTACGTGCACGGCGCGAACGATTGTTTACTGTAGTCATGTTTTAGCCCTATTTTCCTAAATTACTACTATTTTTTCTTAGATTCTTTAATCTGAACAACTTCATCAGAGTAACGAACACCCTTGCCTTTATAAGGCTCTGGAGCACGGTAAGCACGAATTTGTGCAGCAATTTGACCCACTACTTGTTTGTCCGCGCCTGTGATTTCTACCTCAGTAGGTGTAGCCGTCTTAACCGTGACACCTTCTGGTATTTTATGGTTAATCGGGTGTGAATAGCCCAACTCAAGGTTAAGCATCGCGCCTTGCGCTTGTGCTTTATAACCAACACCAACTAAAGTTAATTTCTTAGTAAAACCAACTGAAACACCTTGCACCATATTAGCCACTAAAGAACGTAAAGTCCCTGACATTGCACGGACATGCGCTTCTTTACTAGTAGCGGTAAAAGTAATTGTTTCTCCTTCACGCTTTAACTCAACACCTTTAGTGAGCGCTTGGCTCATCTTACCTAAAGGACCGCTGATATTAATACTGTCAGCTGTCAAATCAACTTCTACTTTAGCTGGAATGACTACTGGATTTTTAGCAATTCTTGACATTTGCTTCTCCTTAAGCCACTACACATAAAAGCTCGCCACCGATACCGGCAGCTTGGGCTTTACGATCTGTCATTACACCCTTAGATGTAGACACAATTGTCACACCAAGGCCATTCATTACTTTAGGTATATTTTGCCCGCTGTTGTAGACACGTAAACCTGGTTTGCTTACACGTTCAATTTTTTCAATGACAGGGCGGCCAGCATAATACTTAAGCACAACGTTTAACAATGGCTTGCCACTGTTTGCATTTACTGAAAAGTTTTCAATATAGCCCTCGTCTTTAAGCACATTTGCAATAGCACCTTTTACTTTAGATGCTGGCATTGTTACCGATACTTTATTAACGCTCTGCGCATTGCGAATACGCGTTAACATGTCGGCGATTGGATCACTCATACTCATAGATCTGTTCCTTTTCTACCAGCTAGCCTTAGTAACGCCCGGCACTTTGCCAGACATCATCAAGTCACGCAATTTACTACGTCCAATTCCAAATTTACTAAACACGCCACGAGGACGGCCAGTAAGCGCACAACGATTACGTAAACGCACAGGGCTTGAATTACGTGGCAAAGCCTGTAATTTCAAACGTGCTTCGCGTTGCTCTTCAACACTGACGCTATGATCGTTGATAATAGCTGATAACGCAGCGCGTTTTGCAGCGAATTTCTTTACTGTAGCGCGACGTTTAATTTCGCGCTCTGTCATACATGTTTTAGCCATGTCTTAACCCCTAAAAGGAAAGTTAAACGCAGAAAGCAATGCTTTAGCTTCTTCGTCAGTTTTTGCAGTTGTAGTAATCGTAATATTCATACCGCGAATCGTATCGATTTTATCGTAGTCGATTTCAGGAAAAATAATTTGCTCCTTAATGCCCATGTTGTAGTTACCACGGCCATCAAATGATTTTGCAGACAAACCACGGAAATCTCTTTCGCGAGGAATTGCAACTGTAACAAAACGATCAAAGAACTCATACATGCGCTCACGACGCAACGTTACTTTACAACCTACTGGATAGTCGTCACGGATTTTAAAAGCAGCAACAGATTTCTTAGCTTTAGTAACGATTGCTTTTTGACCAGCAATCTTTTCCATATCGCCAACTGCGTGCTCCATTACTTTTTTATCCGCAACAGCTTCACCAACACCCATGTTTAGTGTAATTTTTTCGATTCTTGGGACTTGCATCACTGAAGTGTAACCAAATTTCTTAGTTAACTCTGCAACAACTGTATCTTTATAATATTCTTTTAAGCGTGCCATCATTTATCCTATCTACTTAAGCTTCAACAGCTTCGCCATTAGACTTATACACACGAATCTTGCGACCGTCTTTTAGTACTTTATAAGCCACTTTATCTGCTTTTTCTGTTGCAGCATTAAATAAAGCAATGTTAGAAATTTGAATTGGCATTTCTTTAGGAACGATTCCGCCAGCAATACCCTTCATAGGGTTTGGTTTCTCGTGTTTTTTAGCAACGTTGATACCTTCAACTAAAACAAGATTATTTTCGAGCACACGTGAAACAACACCACGCTTACCTTTATCCTTGCCTGTGCTGACGATAATTTGATCGCCTTTAAGTATTTTACTCATCTCTTATATTCTCCGATTAGCTCTTAAAGTACTTCAGGAGCTAAAGAAACGATTTTCATGAAGCGTCCATTACGCAATTCACGTGTTACTGGCCCAAAAATACGAGTTCCGATTGGCTCAAGTTTAGGGGTCAACAATACAGCTGCGTTACCATCAAACTTAATAAGAGAGCCATCTACACGACGTACACCTTTAGCTGTTCTAACTACTACAGCATCGTAAACCTCGCCTTTTTTAACGCGCCCACGAGGAGCCGCATCTTTGATTGTCACTTTTATAACATCGCCTACGCTTGCGTAGCGACGCTTAGAGCCACCTAACACCTTAATGCACATAACAGAACGAGCACCAGTGTTGTCGGCTACTTCTAGCCTAGATTGCATTTGAATCATGAAATAATCTCCAACTTAATCCGCATTTAACAATACAGCCGCCATTTTAAAAATGGTTCGGCCTATTGACCACGGTCAGTATTGGGACGCTTGCTTTGAGTCCATCACCAGACTATCTGATAATGCACGAGCGCCGAAAAGTCCAACATTATATACTTCATTTGCATCTACTAGCAAGTAATAAATGCAAATTTTTACTTCATCAAGAAATTACTTTGCTTTTCTTGAAATCTCGCTGACTACCCAAGTTTTATGCTTAGATAGTGGCCGACCTTCAGTAATGGTTACGATATCGCCTTCATTACACTCATTCTTCTCATCGTGTGCATGCAACTTTTTAGTCTTAGACATCACTTTACCAATGAGTGGATGCTTAACTTTACGCTCCACTAAAACACTTACTGTTTTATCCATTTTGTCACTTACGACACGACCGCTTAATGAGCGAACGACTTTTGCTGCTTGAATATCTGTCATCATTAATCCTTTTAGGCTTTAGCTTTTTCAGCTAGCACGGTCTTAATACGCGCAATATTGCGTCGTGTTTTTAAAATTTGGTCCGGCTTGTTTAGCTGCTGAGTGGCTGACTGCATGCGCATTGAAAACTGTGCACGACGCAATTCAATCAACTCATTATTAAGCTCATCCGTATTCTTACTTCTTAAATCAGTAGCTTTCATCATATTTTCCTTAACCACCAAGCTGACGAGTCATGAATACCGTTTGAATTGGTAGCTTAGCTGCAGCCAATTTAAATGCTTCACGTGCAAGCTCTTCACTTACGCCGTCCATCTCGTATAACATTTTACCTGGCTTGATTTGCGCGATGTAAAACTCAACACTACCTTTACCTTTACCCATGCGCACTTCAGCAGGTTTTTTAGAAATCGGCTGATCAGGGAAGATGCGAATCCAAACACGTCCGCCACGCTTTATATGTCGCGTCATGACACGACGTGCGGCTTCAATTTGGCGGGCTGAAATACGGCCACGACCAATCGCTTTTAATCCAAAATCACCAAAACTTACTTTATTACCCGTGGTTGCAATGCCTTTGTTACGGCCTTTTTGCATCTTACGGAATTTTTGTCTAGACGGCTGTAGCATCTTTAACCCTCGCCTTTCTTACTTTTTTCTCTGATTCGGCGTCAGCCATTTCAGGCTTTTGACCAGTAGGTGTATTGCCTGAAATAATTTCACCTTTAAATACCCATACCTTAATACCGATAATACCGTATGTTGTTAACGCTTCTGCAACACCGTAATCAATATCAGCACGTAATGTATGCAGTGGGACACGACCTTCGCGATACCATTCAGTACGAGCAATCTCAATACCGTTTAAACGACCGGCACTCATGATTTTGATCCCTTTCGCACCAAGCCGCATTGCATTTTGCATTGCACGCTTCATGGCACGACGGAACATCACACGTTTTTCAAGTTGCTGCGCGATACTTTGAGCGATCAAAGTAGCGTCAAGCTCAGGCTTACGCACTTCTTCGATATTCAAATGTACAGGCACATTCATCATGCCTTGCAGCGTCGTACGTAAAGCTTCGATGTCTTCGCCTTTTTTACCAATAACAACACCAGGGCGAGCACTATGAATAGTGATCTTAGCATTCTTAGCTGGACGCTCGATAATTATCTTACTAACAGCTGCGTTAACTAGTTTCTTAGTTAAAAAGTCGCGTACTTTAATGTCATTTTGCAACATTTCAGGAAACTGTTTAGAGTTCGCATACCACTTTGATTGCCAGTTTTTTGTAACCGCTAAACGGAAACCGGTTGGATGTATTTTTTGTCCCATACTATGCCTTCGCTTTTGTATCGCCTACCGTCACATGAATGTGGCAGGTTGGTTTAAGGATACGCCCAGCACGACCTTTGGCACGAGCGCGAATTCTTTTCAATACAATACCTTTATCAACATAGATTGAAGTAATCTTCAACTCATCAATATCAGCACCATTGTTATGTTCTGCGTTAGCAACAGCTGACTCAACTACTTTTTTAATCAACTCTGCACCTTTTTTAGGTGTAAATGCTAAAACATTTAATGCATGGTCTACCTTCTTGCCGCGAACCATATCAGCGACTAATCTCGCTTTTTGTGGAGAAAGATGTACACCTCTCAAGATTGCTGTAACTTCCATCATAGGCTCCTATTTCTTCGCTTTTCTGTCAGCAGCATGACCTCGGAATGTACGCGTTTGCGCAAATTCACCAAGCTTATGACCGACCATGTTTTCAGAGATGAGTACTGGCACGTGGACTTTCCCGTTATGCACAGCAATCGTTAAACCAATAAAATCAGGCAAAATAGTAGAGCGACGTGACCAAGTCTTAATTGGTTTGCGATCGCGATTAGCCGCAGCTACTTCTACTTTTTTTGCAAGATGACCATCAATGAATGGACCTTTTTTAATTGAACGTGCCATATTTTCTACCTTACGCCTCTCGGACGACGACTAATGCGCATATTGTCCGTACGTTTATTGTTACGTGTGCGGAAACCTTTGGTTTGAACACCCCAAGGACTAACTGGATTCATACCAGCTGCAGTACGACCTTCACCACCGCCGTGAGGGTGATCAACTGGGTTCATCACAACACCACGCACCGTTGGACGCACACCACGCCAGCGCATTGCACCCGCCTTGCCGATAGAACGCAATTGATGCTCGCCGTTACCGACTTCACCCATTGTTGCTTTACAGTCAACATGCACACGACGAATCTCACCAGAACGCAAACGTAGCTGAGCGTAAATGCCTTCTCTAGCCAACAACTGCACTGAAGTACCAGCAGAACGTGCCACTTGAGCACCTTTACCTGGTTGCAACTCGATACAATGTATCGTGCTACCAACTGGAATATTACGTAGCGGCAACGCATTACCTGCGCTAATTGGCGCTTCCGAACCACTGATCAATTGATCACCAGCTGAAATACCTTTTGGCGCAATGATGTAACGACGCTCGCCATCCGCATAACAAAGTAATGCAATGTGTGCTGAACGATTAGGATCATATTCAATATGCTCAACTTTCGCAGGAATGCCATCTTTATTACGACGGAAATCGACAATACGATAGTGTTGCTTATGACCACCACCTTGGTGACGGACAGTAATACGACCATTATTATTACGACCAGCATTCTTGCTTTGGCTTTCTAACAAAGGGGCATAAGGCTTACCTTTGTGCAAGTCTGGTGTTACGACCTTAACAACTCCACGACGACCCGGGGAAGTTGGTTTGACTTTAACTAATGCCATCTCTTCTCTCCTTATTCGCCAGCTGCGAAGTTAATTTCTTGACCCGGCTTCAAGCTTACATAAGCTTTCTTCCAGTCGTTACGCTTGCCTACAGTACGGCCAGCACGTTTGGTTTTTCCTAATACGTTTGCCGTAGTAACTTTTTCAACTTCAACTTTAAACACCAGTTCAACTGCTGCTTTAATTTCAGCCTTAGTTGCATTTTTAAGCACTTGAAAAACGATCTGCTCATGCTTATCAGCAACGAACGTAGCTTTCTCAGTCACTTTAGGTGCAACAATTACTTGAAACAAACGATCTTGAGTGTGAATTAGTGCGCTCATGCTAGCATCTCCTCAAGCTTCTTCACTGCGCCAGCTGTTGCCAACACTTTCTTGAAACGGACCAAGCTAACAGGATCAGCATGCTGCGCTTCCACAACCATTACGTTAATAAGGTTACGTGAAGATAAATATAAATTCTCATCAAAGTTCTCAGTTAGCAATAAAACGCCATCTTCATAACCTAGACTTTTGATTTTAGATACAAATTCTTTTGTTTTTGGCGTGTCGACTGTAAAGTCTTCAACCACTGCAATACGCTCTTGACGAACCAATTCAGAAAGAATCGTTTGCATACCAGCACGGTACGCTTTACGGTTTACTTTATGTGTGTAGTTATCTTTAGGGCTCGCAGGGAATGCACGACCACCTCCACGCCAGATCGGGCTTGACGTCATACCAGCACGCGCATTACCTGTTCCTTTTTGGCCATAAGGTTTTTTAGTTGAATGGTTAACGGTACCACGTGTTTTTTGTGCACGTGTTGATGTACGCGCATTAGCCATATAAGCAACAACCACTTGATGCACTAACGCTTCGTTAAATTCACGACCGAAGGCAGCATCAGAGACTTTTACGCCTGCTTTAGCAGCCTTGCCTTTACTATCGATTAATTTGATTTCCATTATTTAGCCCCTCGCGATTTGGTGGCTTTAGATTTAACAGCAGGACGTACAACAACATCGCCGCCTTTAGACCCTGGAATAGCACCTTTAATCAACAACAAGTTACGCTCGCTATCAACGCGCACAACTTCTAGGTTTTGAGTAGTAACTTTTTCATCGCCCAAATGGCCGGCCATGCGCTTACCAGGGAATACTCGACCTGGATCTTGCGCCATACCTTGTGAACCAATTTTCTTGTGTGCTTTTGAGTTACCGTGAGTTGCGCGACCTGATTTGAAATGATGGCGCTTAATACCGCCAGCAAAACCTTTACCGATAGATGAACCAGTCACGTCAACTAATTGACCCGCCTCAAACAGCTCTACAGTAATATCAGAACCAACTGCATGATTAGCAGTTACTTCAGCATCAACAGTAAATTCTTTTATGCCTGAACCCGCAGCAACGCCTGCCTTGGCATAATGCCCAGTCAGCGCCTTAGTGATGCGGCTAGCACGACGTTCGCCGAAAGCAACCTGAAGGCCAGTATAGCCATCTGTTTCGACCGTCTTGATCTGTGTCACACGGTTAGGCTTAACCTCAAGCACAGTTACTGGGATGCTAATGCCATCTTCAGTAAATACGCGGGTCATTCCCACCTTGCGACCAATAAGCCCTAAGCTCATGATCTATTCCTTATTATTTAATTTAAAAAGCCGATTACAATTGACCGACTTCTGTGAAAGAGCGCGGATTATACCGAACTCTATGAATCATTACAACCCTTAAGCCAGATTACAGCTTAATTTCAACATCAACACCTGCTGGTAAGTCTAACTTCATCAATGCATCAACTGTTTTATCAGTTGGCTCAACGATGTCCATTAAGCGTTGATGCGTTCTGATTTCAAACTGATCACGTGATGTTTTATTAACATGTGGTGAACGTAAGATATCGAAACGCTCAATGCGTGTTGGTAGAGGAACTGGTCCTTTAACAACAGCACCTGTACGTTTTGCTGTCTCTACAATCTCTTGTGCTGATTGATCGATTAAGCGATAGTCAAATGCTTTCAAACGAATACGAATTTTTTGAGCTGCCATGTTTTTTCCTTATAAAGAGCGAAACGGCAGACTTAAGCCTGCCGCTTTAATTAAACTACTATTTGAACTAAGCAATAACCTTAGCTACAACACCCGCACCAACGGTACGGCCAC
>TARA_B110000208_G_scaffold190200_1_pt1 | contig 19986 bp, 2 predicted proteins | sample TARA_B110000208 | Tara Oceans TARA_B110000208 (sample SAMEA4397426) | marine metagenome | biome: Polar Biome; feature: [SRF] surface water layer (ENVO:00010504); material: water (ENVO:00002006), including particulate matter (ENVO:01000060) such as... | depth 5 m
AGCAGTGACGATTATTCTAGTTCATCTGAATCAGAAGACGATGATTCTTGCTCTGATTATGATGACATGCCATCCCTTATCGATGAAAACGGAACCGAAATTACGAAAGGAGGTAAAAACTATGTGTATAGTGGGTATACAGAATCGTGTTCTCCGACACCTAAAGAATTTAATGATATTACACTTTAAAATATTAATAATACATATTTACATAAATTTTTAACTAATGATTAATAAGTTACAAATTCTATAAAAAAAACCTATTATTATAATAAGTATGAATAAAAAATGTTTTTATATAATTTTATTTATTATAGTTTTTACATCTCTTGTTATTTTTTATCCTAAAGAAGTTGTTAAAAATACAGTTGAAACTTTAGTAAATTCAACAAATGAAACAATTTCGCAAACCGGAGGAGTTCTATCAAATGAAATTAAAAATTTAATGGAATGTAATAAAATACTAAGTCAAATAATTTAAATTAATAATAGAATATTATTAAATTAAATTTGATTAATCAGAATAACTTTTAAAATCTATTTGGTTTTTAATCTGTTTATTCTTTCTAAGAGACCTCTTTTTAAGAAGTTTATCAATTGTTTTAAGATTCTTTAACTTCGTATTAGAACTGGCCTTGCGCTTTTTAGAAGATTTTTTACGTTTATTAGGTTTCATTTTACTTAGTCTAACATAATTTCTAATCTGATTACTTTTTCTTAATGAACGTCTTTTAAGAAGTTTATCAATTGTTTTAAGATTCTTTAATTTAGTATTAGGACTAGACTTACGCTTTTTGGAAGATTTTTTACGTTTATTAGGTTTAATTTTACTTATTCTAATATAATTTCTAACCTGTTTATTTTTTCTAATTGATCTCTTTTTAAGTTGCTTATTAATTTCCTGATGTTTTTTTAATTTAGTGCCACCTTGTTGGGATGGTGATTTAACATATGTTGTCATATTAGAAGTTATAATTTCTCGTAATTCCGGAAGGCCATCATTTATTTTTATTTTAAAATCTTTTAGTCCTTTATATTTTGTTACATCAATTGATCCATGTTGAAGTGTCTCTGTTAGTCTTTTATTAAATGTTTGAATATTTGTGCCTAAGTCTATTAAATTGTTTTTAGCAATTTTAAATTGATCTAAAAATGGTTTACCAATCGCTTCAAGCTCATCTACTGATTCTGTTAAAAATTTATCCAACACATTATCACCTCCTTGTTCATGTGTTCCAATTACATTAATTTCATTTAGTTTTGTTTCAATAATATTTAACATTTTCATTTCAAAAGATTCAGTTGTTACTTTATTTTTATCAATTTCAAAAGTTATAGGTTGACATTCGTCATTAGGATTAGGATTTTGTTGTATTCTTGAATCAATAGAATTATTAAATTCAGTAAAACTATCAATTTCTTTCTTTTTTTTATTGTTTACTAATTCATCTAATTTAGAATTTACTAAATTATCAATATTAGTTGCTTTACTAGTATAAATGTCTTCAAGAGTTTGGTTAATAATTTCACTCTTTTCAGACTTATGAATTTTAGTATAACCATAACAAATAGACTTATTTGAAAAACAATCTTTAAAAAGTTTTAAATAGTCAGTTTTATAAGTTTCTTTATACGAATTATTATTTTTTATAACAGCACATTCATAATCCTGTTTAGCCTTAATTTGAGAAGTTTGAATAGTATTATTTCCTTCTTTAAGGTTGCTTTCGTAAGATTTCTTACAACTAATCAAAGTATTCCCTGTTGTTGTAAATCCTTCTTCTTCTTCAAAAAGAGTAGAGAGCTCTTTATGCAGGCCTGGTATTCTTCCCATTAAACCACTTGATTGATTAATTCCAAGTGCTTCATTAATTCGTTCCATATTTTTTTTCATACATTGTTCATAATCTGATTTAGCAGTTATTTTATATTGTTTATTAATGTCTTTTTGTATTTCTATAATTGGTTCGAAAAATCGTGTATACTTTGTTATTATTTTTTTATATACCTCTTTTTGGTCATCATACGCTCCATTTTCAAGATTCTCAAGCGTGCCCTCCTTATATTTATGAGCACGATGATTTCGTTTTTTCCAATGTAACATCTGATCGCGAATACCAGAGTTTGATACATTTAAAAATAATTTTAATCCATTAAAGCCGTCTTCAACTTTAATATTTGTTCGGTCGAACTCTTCAAGATCACTAGGACTAACAGGTATCGTTCCAACTACTTTACCATCACCATAAGATAGATTTTCAGTATAATTTAATAATTTGTTTAATTTTTCTAAAAACGGTGCCCCATCATACTTATTTACTAATTTTTTTATAACTAAAGCGACTTGTCTTTGAATAAAATATTCAGTTGATGTTATCGCCTTGTTCTCGCCAAACACGACCACTCTCACACCCTCGGTCAAACCTGAGATCCCTTTATGAATTTCTAAATCCTTTTTAATAGCTGCATCTAATTTAGAAATACTAGTATCTCTATTATAAATTTCAAGATTAACTAATTCGTCAGGGGCAAGGTCATCGAGGGTTAATGTCTTATTTGAGCCGCCGCGCCACATCTTACCATTGTCCAATATATATTGAATAGTAACGTATGCTTTCTTCTTTCCATCTATTTCTCTCTCTTCTACTGCTATTATTTTGGCTTCCCAAACGCTGATCGTTCCTTTTATCAACCCACGGGCATTATGAATGACACTGTCACCAACTTTATATTTTGAACTTTTAGTAAATTGAAATTCATCCTCCGCCTCGTCAACATCTGTGTGTTTAGCAAATTTTTTTACTTCAGAACTATATTGTATTATTAATTGCTCTACTATTTCTTTAGGTATTCCAATACCATATCCTGTTTCCAAACGGTCTTTCATTTTATTTAGATTTGTTGAAATTGTTTCATTTCTAATTATTGAAGCTTTTAATTTGTTATCTAAGCAACTCTCGATACTATCCAAAATGTCAGGAATATCTCCTAAAATTTCTTTCTGGAGGACCTTAAAATTTGTTGAAAGCAAGTTAAGCATTGACTCCAGTGGTTTTTTTTTTGATTTATAAGGTTTTTTTAAACAATTATTAATTAATTTTTCAAGACTAACTTTTACTGTGTTTTTTATGGCGGTGAGTTCATTTATTAGTTGAGTAGACTCTACTGGGTTAGGTGCTTCTTGAGACGGTAAATTATTACAATCTTTAGTTAATAAACTCTTACATTCACTTATTTTATCAACCAATATTTTTGTAATGTTATCTATTAAGTTATATCTGCTGGTGTATAATGCTTCCCTTTTTATTTGTATTTCTAAATATGTTTCTGGAATAAAATCTTCATTATCTATTTGATATTCTAAATTTTGTGCGGCTTCAGATACTGGGGGAAATACTGCCTTATTGTTTTCAGTGAATGATAAAGGCGTTATTAAATTGCCATCCGTCCATGTTTCTTTAATCCAATTTGATTCAGGGTCTAATAAAATATCAATTGGACAACACTTAGGGTTTTTTTTACATTTGTCTTGCCTTTTAACAGATAAATATTTTTTTGTTAAAACAGATTGATTTTTTAAGTGATTAAGATCTCCTATATGCCATTGATTAGTTTGCTGATTAAAGTATATATACTCTTTATTTGAATCATTACAATATACAGGATATCCAGATGCTAAAGCATTATTCATCATAGTATATTCCTTATCAAAAACTGTTATAGTTTTATTATCTTTTGGAAATTTAGACTTTAGTAAGTCAGTAGTAAAAGTTTCAATATTCTTTAGTAATATAGTTTTTTCTAGGTGATATTTTATACATGGTTTAGTTTTTTCAGAGTCTTCTGAAGATGTACAAATTCGGATATCATCCTTTTTTATTGATTTTTCATGATTATTGAAATTATAATAGCCAAGTTTACCTAATAAATAATGTATTACTATTTTTTCAGAGTCTTCTGAAGAACGTGGAAGTTTATTTAAAGTATAATAAGGGGGATTTGTATCTGTGCCTTCGCTATCTTGTGTATTATAAAATGTATTTTCATCATCTATGCTTTTAAAAATTACTCTCCCATCTTCAATTGCACTGCTTTTTTCACTAATAAATGAAACTATCTGTGATATTCCAAAGATTTCAAATCTACTATCTGCATTATTTAATTGGGCTATATTTTCTGAAAAAATTAAATCAGTATGATAGTTATTTATAAATTTGCCGACCTTATTGTCGGGTGGATCGCATTTGGGTGCTCTTTTATCACCGACTTGAGTTTCCGTGATAGGTTCACATTTCAGTTTTTCTGAGAATATATCATATATCAATTCTTGTTTGACTGTTGTAGTTGTGAGCCTCCCGTCAATTAGCTTACAAAACGAGTCTTTTTTAATCTCACCATTACTTTCTGTATCTAATATTTGAATTATTCTCAAACTACTTATTGGGTGTAATTTGTTTTTAAAATATGAACTAACTTGTGATTTAGTTGCTAAAGTTTCTAAAGTTTCTAAATTTGGACCATTTAAAGTATCCGACTCGTATCCCCAGATTTGATCTCTTTTAAATTGTCCTGTTAAAATTTTCCATTCTATATTACAAAGATGAGTTTGTTCTTCAAGTTTATTACCATTAAGTTTATTCTGTTTCGTTTGAATAGTTTTAAAGTCATCTTTGATTTTTTTTCTCCATTTTTCTAATAATGGCTTCTCTTGTTCTGAGAATGGAATCGTTTTTTTTAACAAATCTGTTGTAAATTTATCGAATTCTGTTTTTTGCAAAACAAAATCAATTATACCTTCAATAGTTATATATTCCCATGTATGTGCCCACTCCCCACTATTTTTATATTTTGTTGGTATACATGATATTACGTTTTCTTGAGTTGTATCCTTAAAAAATCTATAATCTTTTTTACATTTTACACATTCACCACTAGATTGGTCATACACTTGACAATCTTCAACAATAATAGGTTCTATAATTAATGTCGAAATCTTTTCGGGAATTTTATCTATAGGTGTAATCTTAAAATGGCTAATATGTTTTAAGCTATCTATTTTATCATCACCTACTTTAAGTAATATTTTTCTCTTAAATTGTTTTTTAGATTTATCTTTATATGTAACTATTACAAAAAAATTTACATCTATGTTTGGAGAAGGAGTCAATGTAATCTCTCCAGTTTCTGAAGTTTCTTCAAAAATAGTCATATCACTGCTTCTCTCAGCAAACCCTTTATCCGTAAACTCTTTTATAAATTCTTGTTGATTAGAATTATTTTTCATTTGTAATTTAAATTTAACATCTGCTACTCCTTCTTTTAAAAACTCTTTTTTAATGTCATTTAATTTACCAAGTGAGGAAGAAATATCAAGATTTATTTTAGCTAAGAATGTTTTACGTAATTTGCTTACACAGAATTTAGGGTAAAATTTTGCTCCTTCAAACCCCTTGTATTCATAACCACTTGCGCAACTTCCCGATAGCCCTTCTTCATGTATTATACTGGGGGTAGTATCCGAATCAGGAACAGTTCCTGTGCTTGGAAAAGAATCAGGAGTAGGATGGTCACTGGAATCATCTAGTTCCAAACATTTGTTGTGCGCGGCATGTATACTATCATATTCATTTGCTCCATTAATATGTGTTTTTTTATCAACTTCCCATACACTAATTTTTCCTTTGTCACATTTATAAATATTCTTTTTACTTTTATTCTCTTCGCATGTCAAAATACCTTGGGCATCAAGTGTTAAGTCATATCCAGTATCACAATTGATGCATCCTTGAGCTTCACAATCATTACAATGCGGATCTTTACAGCAAATATTATTAATACCACATTTACCACTTAAACAATCGTGGTTTTTTTGGCAAGCCAACCCTTCTTTACTTCCTTTAATTACAGGAATATTGGGAACTATTGAGCTTATTATAAAGTTTGCTTTATTACTATCATCTATTTTAACATTTAAATTAGTATTAATTTTAGATATATCTCCCGCATTTAAAAATAAATCACAATCTTCTACTTTGTCAGCTTTACGCTGAATTTTTATAGATTGTTTAGATTCATTCTTTTGTATAAATAATTTGTTAGCTAAAGAGACATCATCAACTATAGACTTATGAACATAAATAGCTTTTTTATCTTGAGTATCAAGATGTTGTGTAATATCACTACTGCAAAATATATTTAATATATTTTTACTTGAACCTAGACACTCAGGATTGATAGTTTTGCAATTAATATCAGTTTCATTTAATTCATAGTATTCTGGTCCTTCGCCTTCCTGGTTAAATTGAACAACGGTTTCTTTTTTATCTAAAATAAGTATTGGAGGTAAAACTTCCAGAGTATTATCACGATTATTCATAGATACCAAATTACTACTATAACTCGCATTTGAATATCCAACATACCATCCATTAGTTTTTAAAAGACGCCTTTTTTCAACATTCCACTCATTAGGTATTTTCCCTACATGTTCTAAAGGTTCATTACTTAAAACTTCAATGTATCTAAAATTAGGAAGAGCTTTATCTACCAGTTTTGAATAAGAAGCAGCTTTAAAACTTTCTCTTAAAAATGTAACCTCTTTTTTCAATTCTTTTTTAAAATCACTATTGTTAGTTGGATGTAAATTTAGGAGTAAATTTGAGAGTAAATTTGGGAATTCGCTAATATAAACTCCATATTTTGAATGAAATTCATCAGGTGTCAAATGTCTATTATTTTTTTTTATAATGTCAGAAAGTGAGCTTAATATTGTTTTTTTTAAAGGTGTCTCCTCAATTTCATCTAATACATGATTAATATCTGTATTGGTTCCAAATAATATTTTTATCACGCTTATATGATAAGCTTTTAAATTAGATTTAACTTCGTCTCTTACATCTATTCTTAATTTACCAAAGCAATCTTTAATCTTATCATCATAAGACTCTTCTAAAGTAGTATCATTTTGAATATATATAAACTCCATTATTATTTCATTTAGCCCATCTCTTATACATTGCGTAAACTTACCGGGAAGCCCACTTTCCATGGCAGGCAGATGACTAAAAAACTCAGTTAATTTATTAAGGACCTCTTTGTTTAATTGTACATCTTCCATTTGATGTTTTGAATTTCCTGAATTTGTAGTATCTTTTCCATCCTCGTCATGAGTTCCTATTTTGGGAACTAGTTTGTAATCTTTGCATAATGAATCATCTAAAACCATTCTTAATTTTGTCCCATCAATTGTCCAAACATTGCGTTCATATCTCTTATTATATGGAATTACTTGTATTTTTGTTGAGTCAAACCCTTCAAGTATACATGAATTTAGCCTTTTTACTAATTCTTCATTAAATCTAACTAGTTGTAACTTTTCTGATATTTTAAGCATTTCTTGTTCAGTTTTTTGAGATAATTTACCCTCACCATAACCATATTTACTAATTTCATACATACTTGTTGGTTTAGTTGACATTATCTCTTTGAAGAATTTTGATTTATGCTTGTATTCTTGAAATCCTATTTCTTTATTAAATAATTGTTTGACAAGTTGTCTTTGATAACATATTCTTCCTTCTTCTGATGATAGATCTGATTCAGTATTTTCACACATTTTATATGAGCCATGTAACAATTTATAAAGTTCAGATTTTTTTTCGTCATTTTCAAAAAATTTCAGTGTAGGTCGTTCACTGGTATCAATTTGATAATCTTGATTCTTTAATACTTTTTTTAAAATTGACAAATCCAATGGTATATCACCTTCTTCGGCAATAGTAATTTCATCTTGTTGTAATTGTCCATTCTCATAAACTCTTGCTTTTATAACTGAATCTGTTTTTGTAAATTGTATGCTTCCTTCATGCATTACATTTGGATTATTAACAGAACTTGTATCTGGTGATGCCTTTAAGGCTCTAAATCTGACAAGGTTGTCCTTATAAACACTAGTGTCAGGCAGTTTTTCCACCAAATTATTTAATCTTTCTTTTATCTCATCAATAATCTTATTCCATGTCGCAAGATACTTTTCAGTGCCAGATGTAACTAAACCCCATTTATAATTCCAACTTATTTTTGTTTCATTGTCAGAATTATCTTCAATTTTAAATAAATAGTTATCCTTTAAATCATCTAACCATTGTAAATAAACACTATGTTTAGTTTCTAAGCCATCAGTAGATATAGCCTGTTTAAATTCTTTTATATTAGGATTAAGACTAAAAATATGGTCCGCATATATTTTTAATTCATTCTCAGTTCTACCTAATGACTTTAAATCAACCCTATGTGCGGCAGAAGATTTATCCGTATAAAATTCACGATTTATACCAGGAGTATTTAAACAGTCAAAGAAATGTTTAATTTTCCAATCATCGGAACCAATGTCTTTTACAGTTCCATATTTACTATCAGTTCCAAATTCAATCTTTCGTTTATCTAATTGATTTCCTGAACTATCTGGATTTAATTCCCCCCAAGGTGCTATAAATTCCCAAGGTAAGAAGTATTTATATACAGATAATATTTCATCTTTAGTCAAATTATCATTATAAGAAACATTACTACCTGAGGTATTCGCAAAAAAATCAGGAAATTTTTGTTCAATAACGGTTTTCAATGAAAAATCCGCATCTAGTGATTTTTCTCCACCAGGAATATCACTCAATTTAATATTCAATCCTTCCCCTAATTTAATATTTACTTGACTTATTCCTAATATTTTTTCGTAACAGCTTATTAACGCTGTTTTGTATCTAACTTTATATTCATGCTCTTTAAGCTTTAATTGTAATTCAATATAATTATCTGCAACATACTGTCCTTTATCTCCTGAGGCATTCACTGAATTTTCATTATAAAATATAGGCTTATATGTTGACACAGTCGCATCGTCACTTGAATGTGTAAAATCTATAAGACCTACGCATTGTTCTATAAAAAAATCAGAAATCTTTAGTTTTGTATTTCTTATTTCTCCTCTAGTACCTTTCAATTTTTCCAAAAAAAGATCATTAAGGGTTTTTCTTATGGATCTTAAATAGTATCTATTATAATTTAAATCTGCATTCTCAGTTTCAGATTGTATTCGGTGAAGATCAGAATAAAATTCCTTACACGCAAATATTTCCATTTCTCTCTTTTTATTAAAGTAATCTTGTTTTTCTTTATGAGATTTTCCATCTAAATATAGATTTTCCTCTCCAAAAGCTGATACTAATGAATATTCTTCTTTTATTTTTTTAGATAAATCAATAAGAGCTATTAAATTTTTTGTTGCGTGTAGAGAACCTCTCTTTGCTGCATCTCTCACTGGGTCCCTCCTCGTCCTCGCGGAAACATTTGGAGCACTTGCTACTAAATCATCGTAATTAATTAAATCGCATGATAATCTTAACGGATTAGATTGTCTGTTTTCAGCATTATTTCTGCGAACAACTGGATTTCTATTGTCTGCATTACTATTTTCATCACCATGATACTGTTTTATACCATATAAATTTAACAAATAATTTCGTGGATTAGGTATTGCGAAATTAAAAAACGCACCTAAATTAGAGGTAAGTTTATAATCTGTATTTCTTCCAGACATAAGTTTATACTGGTTACATATAAGTTCCTTTATATACTCCTGTCTTTTAACTATAGCATTCTTCAGACCTTCATGTAAAAAAATCGCCGCTTCTGCATGATCTTCTTTAAGAAACTCACTTAATTCTGTCTTAATATCATCACTGTTTAATTCAGAAGAAAAATTATTTTTACTAAGTATATAACGAATTATACTTTTATCTCCATAATATGCCTTTAATTGTGGACCACCTTTAGTTAAATCTTTATAAAATTTTAGTTTATCACCTAAAATAAATTCACTTAGTTTAGAATAGTTTTCAATATTACCACTATTACCACTATTCTTTAGTAATTCTACTGATTTCTTGAAAACATAACCTATTTTAACTGATGACTGAAAAGTTCCCAGATTTAATGAATCATCAATTCCAAATCTATAATTTCCCAAGCGTTGATAACTTTCAATAGTTTTTGACTCAGAAATTACTTTTGCCTCAGAATATTGAACAGTGGGTCTTATTAATTGGTCATAACTTTTATTCCATAATTTCTGCGATATTGCGTCAATTAATGGTCTAATTGTATTTTCTTTAGATAAGCCACCTAAATTATCAACTAAGAACATATCAGAATTAGTTGGATTATTGTCCATAATATTCTTAGTTACATCTGAACCTAGTAAGTTATACAACTCTGTAAGTAATGTTCTTCTGAGTAATTTATCTTTATTTATCTCATCCTCACTTATATTATCACTGTACTTTATTTCCCCCTCTATAACTTCATCTAAAGTATATTCGGATGCTGACTTATAAACTCTGCTATTATCTTTTAGTTCTGGAATAAAAGAGAAATAATTATCAATTTTATCATGAAATTTAGGTATATTATTATGTATACCTGTTTGTTTTTTAGTTATCATTGTTTTTCGTAATACATATATCTCTTTTTGTCCTTCAGCTAACATATCTGACGTAACTAAAACGGTATTAGTATTATGGTCATGATTCTCTTGTAATTGTATTTCACAATTAGAGTTTCCGTTTAATTCATCCCTAGATTTTAGTTTATAATTTTTATCTTGTCTATCACAGCAAGCATTTAAATCTATTTTAACTATGTCTTTTTTTTGATATGTAACCGAATTAAAAATAAATTCACCATTTGTATGAATAGAAGTAAATTCAGTATTATCTTTTAAAAATATTCTTTCTTTTAATTTTTTAATTTTTTTATACATTACTAATTCCTCTCTATTTTTCTTAAAACGTGTTGCTAATAACACGGGATTACTCATTTGAGACATTTCTAATTCTAATTCATAGGAAGAACGATAATAATTTCTCATAACATTAAAAAATTCAAGAATATAACTCTGTATTGCGACACTGCTATTTAAACATAAAAGAAAGGCTGCTGCTGCTTGAGGAGTCATTCCACCATACTGTATCAAAGATATTATACACATCCCAATTGATCCTAAAATTTCTACGGGCCTCCAAAAAATCAATTGCCACAGTAAATTTTTAAATTCAATGATACCATCACGCTGTAATATTTGCCACATAAATTTTATACAACCAGTCATTGAATCTATAGGTGTATTTAAATACTCTACTACTCTCGGCCCTAATGTCTCTAATTCTAATCTTCTTAAATCTGCTGTTGTATATTTACCAAATAGCTTGCTAAATTTAGACGTTATTTTCATATCAAAGGGGAAATAATGTTTATTAACACGACTCTGTTCATCTTGAATTATGTGCTTAATACAGTTTTTTTTTATAAATTCAATTTGAGAAGGTTGTAACTCTAACTCAGGATGAACCAGAAAATGAGGTCTATTAGAGTGGGACGCGTCCCCGACAGCAATCCAATATTCTTTAAGTTTTAAACACCTACTTTGTCTTTGTTCATTTGTTATATTATCAGTATTATCTCCCATTTCTGATAATTCATTAGTTCCAATACTTGATCCTGTATTTGCTTTATATCCAGGATTAGTATTTAGATTTGATAAAATATCTCCAAAAAAACCCAAAAAATTAGTTAAAGATGTTCGTAAAGATTCTGTTAACGCATTATCGATATTCTCAGATAACTGTTCTTTTGATCCTGCTTTTAAAGATTCATCAATAGAATTAAGCGTAGTTACCACTTCTTCCAATATTTCTAAAATTTCTTCTTCTTTAGTTAATTCGGTGTCTTGTTCTTCAGTTAATTCGGTGTCTTCTTTTTCAGTTGATTTGGTATGTTCTTTCTCCTGCGGTGTAGATTTTGGTGGTTTTTGTGTTTTTGTTTTTGTTTTTAAAGCCTCCTTATCTACTCTTTGGTGCATTGGTAAGCTTCTTCTGGGTATAGTTCTTCCCGTTTTTCTTTTTAAATTATCTAATAAACTACTTTTAATATTTGAAATCAGTTGAGTAAAATTGTCTTTAAGAGAAGATATATTAACGTTTCCTTTTCTTTCATAATTTAAAACCTCTTGTAAAAAAGAATGATTCGTTTTATTCCTATCACTATATTCAATATCATTTTCGGACATTTCTCCAAAGATACTTTTAAGCACTAACAATATGTTAGAATAATTATCATGTAATTTATCCAGATTAGATTTTTCGTCTGATTTACTTCCAGCGATTATTTTTCTATCTTCTATTAGTTTATTTAATTTTTTAACATTTTGCTCGCTAATTATACCACGATGTAATTTTACATAACTTATAATATATTGATGAACGCAGTCCATATTTTTACTCCATTTATCCGAGTTATCGTTATTCCATTGAAGAAAATGTTCCTTATTCATAGGTAATAATTCTATACTTTCACTATCATTAATACCTAATAATTTTTTCTGCTGCTCTGGTTCAACAAATAGTTTTACTAAATAAGTTAATATATATGATCTTTGTAAATTATTATTATTGAAACCAAGAGCATTATTTATATCTTCAATATATTTTTTAACCCAATCTTCTGTTGTATAACTCAAATTTACATTATTAAGTTTTTCAAAATAATGTTTCTGATATTGTGTTATTTTATTATTAGAATGTAATATTTCTATTGATAAATTTACTAATAATGAATTATTTCCCGAGTATACTAAAATTTTAGAATAAGAATCACAACTAGATTTTTTAGTATTAAATAATTGTTCGTACTTATTAAGCTTTTGATTTTCGTTTTGTGGAATTGAACACAAATAAGCTTGTTTAAAACGTAATTCATCATCTGTGATTTCATAATTATCTTCTAGTTTAAGATTTTTAAGGTTTTTATTAAAAATAAATTGAGTTATTTTGTTTGATATCAAATAAAATACATTTTCATCAAACTCACCAATACAATCGTTATTTATGAGAACCTTTATTTTATCGTTGTTGATACAGAAAAAATCTCTATTTATTAAATTACCTAATTCACATATTTTCTTATTAATTATTTTTTTTTCGTTTGGATTAGATGAATGATCATTTAAACAAGAAATAAATATTGGATTTAATAAAATTGAAATAAAAAACATAGTTGTAAGATTAGAACAATCCTCATTAACTTGAAATTGAGTAAAATTATTAGTAATTAAGCAGTCATTTATACATTTTGCAATTGTAGTTTTATTGTCTTGATCCTTAAATAACTCTTTATCATCAAATATCTCTTTATTTTTATCGCTATGTAATAATATTCTTGAAAGAGAGTTATAGGGACCAACAAAGTTACCATCAGAACTTTCAGCAAATTGAAAATGATCCATCAAATCTTTTTTTCTTCCATTAATTTTATCTACTAATGATTTAAATTCAATATCATATTGATTAATTTTTTGAGTTATTAATTTTTTTTGATAATTAGTAAGTCTTGTATCTTTACGTAATCTGACTAATTTTTGTCGTAATAATTGAAGTTGTGTGATTTGTGTTATAGGATTATTGTTAGGGAGGGCAAAATCTGAATCATTAGATATTGTAGATGAAGTAAATGTTAGTTGTTCTACATTATTCACGGGTAAATCTAATAATGATATTTTTTTATTTCCCCAAAAATCATAATAAGTTACTATTCTTCTATGATGAATTGTATGAGTTACCCCACCACTTTCTTCAGAAAGACTTTTTTCATCGCCGGGGACAACAACAGCCCTATAGAAATATTTTGCTAAATTAATTGGAGATAAGCTATCAATACTTACTTTGTCTCCCATATCTCTTTTTAATGTAAATGCGTTAGGGGGTTGCTGTTCTCCGTTCTTTATAAATTTGATGCGCGCGCCTTGGCAGCCTAATTCTGATAAAGTTAAATGTTTTTTAATTTCTTCTTCATTAAATCTACTAAGTTTAATGTGTATATTTCTTTTAAAACCACTGGCATCTGTTTGCCGTTTACTATAGTCGCAAACACCAGATATAAATTTTTTAATATAATCAATGTTCTGAGCATCTATAATTTCTTTTTCACTATCTGCTTTTGACACTCCATCTACACCTGTTGCTTCTGTAAAAAATTCATCATTAATAACAATGTTTTTCTTTCCATCAAATAATTCACTATTATTACCATTCTGGACTCCATATTGTAATAAAAAGTAGTAATCAGCAATATTTTTTGATGTATTCTGTTCTCTTTTCTTTTTCGTTAATGTATTTTTTTCGCTTTCAAAATCTTTTGTTTTATGTATGGGAACATCTTTTTCAAAAAAATCATTAAATTCAATATCATAACTAGAATCAATATTAGTATGTCTTTGAAGCACTTGCTCTATAAATATACCAACTGAATCATAAGGCCTTGATTCTCTTACACGTTGTAAATGAGCAATAAACTTATCTTTAAGATCCATACAAACTTTTTTACTATAAGAAGACAATACTAACGTAGAACAATTATTATGATTTAATATTTTTAAGTCTTTAAAATTTATTTCAGAAGGATCGCCTTCTCCATTAAGTATTTTTAAGTCATGTGTAATTATATCACGTTGGCTTGTTGATAATGATAATCTATTATCAGTGAGTGATGAGTCTAAAAAGTCAAATATAAGTCTGGAAAATTCTACTCTATTTTGCTCATTTTCGTAAAATTTATCATTATTCTCCATGTTCACACATAAAACTTTCCCGCCATTAGAAGCTACTATTTGACATTTCTTTTTACCAGGTGTAAATTGTTTTAATTGAGAGCTTGTATCTTTTCTATAATCTTGTGATTTATATGAACCCATAGTTATAATATAATTTACATATCGAAGGATATCTATATCGCTTGTTATAAATTCACCCCCTGGTATAGATATTAGGAGATTGCGTATATTTATTTGTAATGCATCTGGAAATGGTGCTAACAAAATGTTGGATATATTAAATTTCCAAAATGGATTAAATTCTCCATCGACTTGTTCGGTTAAATAAGACCCTATCAACGGATTTGTGTCCGGTTTAAGTGAATTAAATTCCTGATTTTCTCTATTTTGAATATAATCAGAAGCTAAATGTGTCCATATATTAAAATCACTGTTTCTATGAGTATTCGAGAAAAAATATCCCAATACATTAGGGAGGCTTTTATTTATATATAGAACTATATCTTCAAAACTTTGCTTATTAAAATTTTTAACAAATTCACTACTATTAAAATCTAATATACCATATTCAAATTTAGAAAACAGACTGCTTATATTTTCGTTAACAAGATATTGACTTATTGCTTTAGCTAAAAAATCTGTATAATTAACTAATGATTTAACAATTCTATTATTAAATAATATATTTATTACATAATTTCTCTTACCATCAGTTAAATCTGGGAAATTATTTCTTACAAATGTAATACAATCTGACATAATTTTAACCAATTCATTTTGTAGTTTCATTAAAATAGAAAATATTGTATTAATTAATTTTCTTTTAGGATAACCCATAATTGTTGAGTCATCAACTGGATAACCTAATAGTTTGTATATTTCATTCAATTTTTTATTAAAAAGTAATTCCTTTGCTTCATCTAATCCTTTTACTCCTGACTTAACTGATTCCTTTAAGTAAATTGAACCCATTTCTCCTATTATTTTTAAAACTTCCACCATTTTAATTGGATTATATAATGCATGGGGCAAAACTCCCGCCATCTTTTTCATTGGCTCAAGTTGTTTTTCAGTAACATTTATAAAAAAATTAAATAAAGAAAATAAGACTGTCTTGCCTTCTAAAAATCTTTTTTCATTTTTTCCTATAGCTGTCACAGTAGAAAGCGTTCCGGTTGTTAAATCTTCTCTAAACTTAACCCAATTTGGATCAAAAAAAAGTGACGTTATTAAATTAGTAGAAAATAATGCGGTTCCTGATGCTATACTGTGTGTAAATATACTTTCAATTGACTTAAAAGACCCTGTTTTATAAAATTTGTTTAATGATTTTCCTAAAACCGACGTATATACTTCAGAACTATTGAATTTTTCATCGAATTCCTCCGATACCTCTATATCACTTAAACCTTTGTTATATAGATTCATTCTGAAATTTATTTTATCCTCTAAATCTTGTAATTTTTTATCTTTCTCAATTACTATGTCTTCTGGAGGAGGAGGTATATATATAGCCTTGTCTATTACAAGTTCTAGAATATAACTTCCTACTGAACCAGCACTTATATTCATCCATTGAAATATTCCATTATCAGGATTAGCTTTATTATCTACATAACCTAAATGAATATCTGTCCCTGTAATAGATAAAGCTATTTTAAAATTTTTCCAATTGTCATCGATAATTTCTTTTAAATAAGGTGACAATGTCATTGCTTTAAGGTTTTGTTTTAATTGTGTTTTAATAAATATTTCTTCCTCATTTTCAGGAATTGTTGAATCGGTATATATAAATGCCGCATCACCTAGTAAATTATAAACATCTGAATTTAATCCAGTATGAACTATTCCTGTAATAGAAGATTGGTATTGAGATATACTAAATAAATTATGTGCTAATCCTACTAAACCTCCACCTATATCTGAACCTTTTCTGCTACTAGACATAGATGGGACATCATCATAAATTTGTTTCATTGTATCTTTAAAATGCTCTTCAGAGCTTATATTATAATCAATACTAATTTTTGGTTTACTAGCTTTTTTTACTGCATCTCCAAACAGTTTATCAAATTTCTTAGATAAACTGTCATCGTCATCTAGATAAGATGATAATTGTCCCACTAACGATTCGCCTTTAATTATTTTTTTCATTATTTCTATTTTATTCTTCGGTGATACATCTTTATTAGTATCTAAATTTATCTCTTGTTTTTTTTTTTTTACACTATCTGTTGCGGTTTCAAATATTAAATCAAATATAGTCCAATTTTCTTTTTCTCTACTTTGTTTGGGAATTTTAATAAATTCTGTCCAAATTTTTTCAAATAGTTCTTTATCATGAATATTGTTAGGATCGTTAAGTTTTTTAAAATCTATGGTTCCCGATACAAAATATTTATGTTTTAAATCTCTTAAGAATATATCTGGATTTACAGGCGGTTCCGGTCCTATACTTGACCAATGTCTTCTTGAGGAAACAAAAGCATAACCTTCTATAATATGTTTAATTTTATCATTATCAATGTACCTCATAAATAATTCAGTTGTTGAATCAAATCCACTTGCTAATTGAGCAATCTGATGAGATGGAACTATTCCCAAAGTTTCAAGAACTAATAATAAATAATCTACCTTACTTTTATTAAGAAGACTGAATGCGTTGTCCCCAAAAAAATAAGGAATTAAAACAACACCCAAATTACTTGACATGATTGTTTTAAAGCATAATTTACCACCTATAATAATAACCTTCATTGCCAAAACTCTTAATTTTCTATCAAAATTTTGTTTTTTAAGAAGTTTTTTATATCTATACTCATCAATATATTTTTGATTAAGTAATCTACGTTTCTGTTGATAGGTTCCATGAAAAGCCCTACTATTTATTTTCACTTTATTCATTTGAGCTATTTTTTTTGAATTATCATCGTCTGGAATATTTGGAGCATCATTACTTAGTAATAATTTAAGAATTTCGATTGATGAATAACTATCCATTTTTTCAATTTTATTGAGATCTATATCAATTGTCCTAATTATGGTATCAAGAATTTCACTATATTCTTCATTATTTTTATCAAAATATTTATTTTCATCGTCAATAGAAGAAAAAATATCATCATGATCAATATATGATGAATCAAATGCTGAATACAAGTCATCTTGAAATATATTGTCAGGATTATCTAAAGGTCCGGTTTGTAAAGCAGCCATCTATATATATAATAAATACAGTTTTTTTAAATAATTTCTATATTTATTATATATAATGAAAATAACTGCCGATATAGCAAATAATATTAGTCAATTGTATACTAATGGCGAATATTATGCATCAATAGGAGAGGTAGAAGGAGCTCTTGTATCCTACTCATCTTGCGCATCAATTATCCATACCGTTCTCAACTTAAATGATAAAGAAGATGAGGTTTGTGAAACGGCTGCTGTGGTAAGAAGTGCTGAGGAAGATAGTAGTGAACTTTATGACCCCTCAAAATTAAGTAATGAAACAAGCTTTATTAAACTTTCAGATAGTGTAAAAGAAAAACTAACAAATCTTTTAAATACAGTTTTATCTCAAGTTGAAACTCTTCAGGGTAAACTAAAACAAATGAAAAAATCATCATCAGGTAATGATGGAGATGAAGAAGAAGATGATTGGGGAGAAAAATGCCAAAATATTCATCCATTAGTTTTTAAGGGTAAAGGAGATTGTATTTATTACAGAGATATCGTAGGACTTCAAAAAGAAAAAGGTATGATTCAGGATACACTTGTTAAACCGCTTATTTATCCTAACTTATATCCTAAAATAGGTAAAGGATTTTTGCTTTACGGACCTCCAGGAACAGGAAAAACATTACTTGCGAAAGCATCTGTTAATGAATTACAGTTAGCGGATGATTCAGTAAAAGTATTATTTTTTACTCCAACTGGTGCCGAACTTAAGGGTAAATATGTAGGAGAAACTGAAAAAAGAATTAAAGAGGCATTTGTATGTGCTTCAAGAGCAGCATGTGAATGTGAAGCAAAAAATGATGACAAAATAAAATATATTTCCGTTATTTTTATTGATGAAGTAGACTCAATTGCTGGCGATAGAAGCCAAGATCAAACTGGTTTAGTTGCTAATAGTGTAAATACGCTTTTACAAATGATGGATGGTATTGATAGCTATGATAATGTAGCTGTAATTTGTGCTACTAATTATCCATGGAAATTAGATAATGCTGTATTAAGAAGACTTGATACACAAGTATTATTAGATTTACCCGATGTTATTCAAGTACAAGCTCAAATGAATTTGGAATTTAATAAATTCATAAAATTATCGAAAAGAGATATGACCGCATGTGATAAACACAATAATATTAAAGGTAAAGCCATGGAAGAAGCTAAACGTGAATTAGAAACACAAAAAGAACAACAGAAAACTGATTATTGTAAATCATCTTGTAAACCAGATGATGACATAAAAGATCTTACAAGTATAGAACCATTAAACTTATTTAAATATAATTTTACCGATCCAAGCAATAAATCAATGCTTAAATCAATTGCCGATTTAATGACAGCAAAAGGTAATAGATTTTCTAACTCAGATGTTAATAAAGTTATGCTTAGAGCTCAAAATTTTACAGCAACGGAAGCTATTAAAAACAATATTTTTTATAATTGTGATAATTTACAAAGTGTAAATTCTGCGGGCCAAGATAATGTAAAACAAGATTTAAAAAAATATTACATATCTACATTTAACTATCCAGTTGAACCATTAGATACCGAGGCTTTAGAATCTAAGTATTATGCTGCTATTAATACATTATTAAACCCTCAAAAGGCTGGCGATTTAGATATAATGAAACAATACATAGATAAAGTTATCGAGAGTAGCGCATTCGGAAAAACAAAGGTTGACATCGAGTCTTGGTCGATTGGAAAAATAGTAAGCGGGATGACCCCAGAAATACTAAAAAAAGTATTAGCAAATATGCAATCATGGTTGAGTAGCCAAGACGCAAGCATCCAGCCCCCACAAGTTACTAGCTTTAATTTCGAAAACTATACAACAGCCTATAATTCTAAAATATCTTGTGGATTAACATTTCAAGACGATACTTTCGACCCGAGTGAATCCTCAGAAGCTAATACAAAACTGAAAGACACTATATCTAAAATAACAAATAATTTAGAAAAAGCTATCAAAGAGGCAAAAGTAGCAGCAGCAACAGCAGGAGCAGAAGGAGCAGCAACAGCAGGAGCAGAAGGAGCAGAAGGAGCAGCAGCAGCAGGAGCAGCAGCAGCAGGAGCAGCAGAAGGAGCAG
>TARA_B110000208_G_scaffold74701_1_pt1 | contig 19947 bp, 18 predicted proteins | sample TARA_B110000208 | Tara Oceans TARA_B110000208 (sample SAMEA4397426) | marine metagenome | biome: Polar Biome; feature: [SRF] surface water layer (ENVO:00010504); material: water (ENVO:00002006), including particulate matter (ENVO:01000060) such as... | depth 5 m
CGAGGGATTTTAAGTCCCTTGCGTCTACCAATTTCGCCATCCGGGCATTTTGAAGGATGGTCTTGCCTTGTTGCGAAGGGATTTAGAGATAGACACTAAATCTTACTTTTGAAAATGGAGGCTGAGGTCGGAATCGAACCGGCGTTAACGGAGTTGCAGTCCGCTGCATGACCACTCTGCCACCCAGCCCATATTCTCTTACTATTTTACTTTTTTCTCTTCTGTTTGCTTGATCTCTCAAGCGGCAGGAATGATAGAGGATACGGGTCCTTGAGGCAAACTGAATTCGGCCTAATGCCATGTTTTTTCTGCTTATTCAGCCAACAATGGGTATTCCTCTTCATCATCAGCCCCTTTGGCAACCTGCCGGCCGCGCTGTTAGAGCAAGAATTACTGTCAATATAGCCCGCCTAGGCCCCTAATCACTCGTCATAGCAACCCGCGACTGGAAAGCAGCTAGTTGTCTGGGTGAGGAGCTAACAGGCATCTCTCCTTGAACAAACAAGCACAGGGACGGAAACAAGTGAGTTTTTGCTTGCCGGGATTTTTGCGGAACACACACAGAGGTAAAACTTCAGAGCTTTACCTGTGCAGGCGAAATTGTTGGTTTAGGCAGTAGCAAGATCGGCTGATCGTTGCTATCGACGTCGTACAAAAATGGAGCGGGAAACAAGATTCGAACTCGCAATCAGCCCCTTATGAGATTATACGAGTGTGAATGAGTGCATTGTAACCTATTGTTATTAATCAATAATAAATAAACGCACTCAAAGAGACGCATTCTCAATGGTGGTAATCCTGTGTGAAAGTGGGACGAATAGTGGGACGAATTACTTATTACTGATTCTGAATCGCTCCACTTCTTCTATCACGTTCTTCTGTAGAAGGCTCAAACAGAAGTGTTTCAGTTGAGGCTGCTTTACTTCCTGCTCCTCTGATTAGATACCGGACTGCTGTTGAGATAGTTTCCTCTGCGGCTTTTTCTGCTTCTGCTGTTGTAAACTTTGCAACTGCTAATGCCCTACTCCAAGCACACTTTTTTCTACTGCTTTGATGGTTGCTTCAGCTTATGTGTATTCGCTCTAATGCTCTTTTTCCTTTCTGGACATATCCTTGTTTAAGCAGATTTGGAATAAAGGTACTTTTGGAATTCGATGAACGTACGCTGTATATCTCGAACGCTACCTAGCTGCTGCCGCCAGAGCCGGAATTTCAGGGTTTAGCCAATCTAGCAGATATTTCTTTCAATCGAATTGCTTGTTGAATGAAAAGAGGGAAGCTGACAATACTGCCGATGTAATCGAAAACATACATTATGATCGAGAATACGAAACCGTAACTCAGTACCCCTGCACCAATTACAGTTATAGGCGTATAGATAAACACCGCAATAACCCCCACCCATATTACAAAGTAATTCATAGTCTCAAGGTCAGACAGCTTTATATTCCATCTCATTAACTCCTGATAAAAACTTTTGATAGCAATGGAATCTCCTGCGGTTAAGACGTCTACTTGTTTCTCAAGTTGATTATTGTAGTTTGCATTAAGCTTATAGTTGAATTTTCCAGTTATGGTATAGATAAGAACAACGAGGCCTAGTAGTGAAAGGCAAGCAAAAAAGACATTGATATTCAAAGTAGCGATGATGGCAAGAATGCCGACTACAGAAATAAGTGCAGTTATCATTTCAGGCATCGAATTTTCAAGAAATTCCACAAATTCAGTTAGAAGGCCCGTCCGGGCTGATATTCTGGAAACCGATGCGTCTTTGTTTGTTTCTTTTTCGATCATCTCAGGAGTAATTTTGCAGTAAATTCCAGAGTAGATTCGGGTGTCATAGAATCGTCTTGCACTTCCTACTATTAGTGCTGCCGCTCCAGCGACACATAGATAGAGTATTCCATCGAAGCTGTCTTCCAAAAGACCATTGATCGCTATTCCAATTAGAAGCGGGAAAAGAATTCCAGTCAGTGCTTCCAGCGTCACCAAAACGAATGTAAACAGTATGCGCCATCTAAATCTGAGAAGTAGGCTTTTTATTGAAATGTTTGTCATCGGGGCTTTGCTCATTTTCAGGTATTTTGTATTACATACTTATTACACTTAAGCAGTGTAATAGTGGCAGAACTTTACAACAATGTTTACAACAAAGACGAAGGAATGCGTCATCAAGAAATACTGGCGCTAAAATGGTCTGACATCGATGGGGCTATCGCAAACGTCCAACGTTGTATTTCAAATTATCGGATTGAGGAGAGAGTAAAAACTGACTTTATGGGGCGAGAAGTTCTTTTAAATGGTTCCGCGATCGATGCAATCAATAAAGCACAGACACGTTGGGGAAAGGGCTTTGTTTTCCCACAGCCAGACGGTGACTATTACAAGAAACCGAAGCGATTTCGTTTAGCCTGGATAGAAGCACATGAGAAATCTGGTGTTGAGTATCGCCCTATGAAAACTACTAGGCATACACGAGCGTCTGAACTGTTGTCGAAGGGAGTTAACCCGGCCAAAGCTGCCAAGCAATTGGGGCATGATAAGGAAACTTTCCTAAAGACTTACGCTGATTATTTACCGGAATATGATGGCGGCGATGACAGTTTAATGGAGTCGGATTTTGCGGACTTTTAAATCAAAAAGCGGCCCAAAAGCGGCCGAAACGCCCTTTTTGACCCTTGTTAGTAGTTAAGTCATTGTTTTTACTAACATAAAAATGGAGCGGGAAACGAGATTCGAACTCGCGACCCCGACCTTGGCAAGGTCGTGCTCTACCAGCTGAGCTATTCCCGCGTCTGAAGACCTATTATGCTCACTACCTCAGTACACCTGCAATAAAGATCTACTCTTGATTGCGTACTTATGAACAGACTTCTTGGTACTTGAACCTAGCTGGTCCAAGAGAGGCGTGTATTCTAATGATTGGACCGATCAAGTCAACAAGAAGCTGCATAAATCCTTGAATATTTTGCCTTTAAACAGGTCTTTTGGCTTTGATCATGAGTAGCGGCCTCAAGTTGCCCCCTAGTTATCGGAATCAACGTCAGGAAATAGCACAACCCATGCTTTCTGAAAGTACAATCCCATGGACCAAAGACTAAGCCCAGCCGCTAAATAGGTGCCAGCATAGCCCAGCTGTAAAATCCAAAAAGGATAGTCATCGCTAGCCAAGAGCATGGCGATGATGGCAATCATCTGTACCGTTGTTTTGAGCTTGCCGCTGAAGGCAACCGCGACGGTAGCACGCTTGCCTTTTGTGGCCATCCACTCCCGCAAGGCAGAAACCAAAAACTCTCTAGATACAATAATTATCGTTGCCGTCAGTATCAGCGGATAAACACTTACTAACATCACCAGCACCCCGGCTATTAATAGCTTGTCGGCCACCGGATCAAGAAAGGCCCCAAACTCAGAGGTCAAATTAAGCCTTCGGGCCAAATAGCCGTCTAGCCAATCGGTTAGACTCGCAATGCCGAATACGGCGGCGGCGGCTAAATGAGCATAGTGGTAATCTGCAAAATAGATAACGACGACTACTGGTATCAATAGTATACGGGAACAGGTGGCTAAATTGGCTGCATTCATGAGCGGTTCACAAGCGGGCTAGCATTTTCAAATTCGACAGGGTTCAAGGGGGCACTCTTTTATCATTGCATATCCGTTATTGTTGTTTTTCTCTATTATCTTACTTCTATTTCTTTTTATTTTTTCTACCATCTTTTTTCTTTCTTTTTGCTTTTTTGCCTATGAACGGATCTCAAACCGACACAATACCTCAGCTTCCCCGTTGGGAGCTAAGCATTGTGTAAGTGTCCATAGATGTTTTCGGCCAATTTCTTACTTATACCAGTGACTTTCCCAATTTCCGCCTCGCTGGCGTTTTTAATGCCCTGCTGACCTCCAAAGTGTTTCAGTAAATCCCTTCTGCGTTTAGGCCCTAAACCTGGAATTTCCTCCAACGGGGAGACCATTCTAGCTTTGGCGCGCCTAGCTCGGTGGCCGGTAATAGCAAATCGGTGGGCCTCATCTCGCACCTGCTGTAGTAAATGTAGTGCAGGTGACTCTGTTGGCAAAGCCAATTCCCGGTAGCGGTCCCCATTCTTCAAAAACAGAGTTTCCTGACCCGCTCGCCTACTGATGCCCTTGGCGATACCAAGTAGCAGTATCTCAGGCAACTGGAATTGCTCCAAAACATTATGAGCTTGGGTCAGCTGCCCTTTACCGCCGTCGATAAGCACAACATCTGGAATCTTAGCTTCACCTTTGGCAAGTCGGGTAAAACGACGCTTTAGCACTTGATCCATTGCCGCATAGTCGTCTCCGGGGGTGATATCCTTAATATTGAAACGGCGGTAATCGCTTTTTACTGCACCATTTTCGTCAAACACGACACAGGACCCTACGGTTCCCTCGCCGGAAGTATGACTAATATCAAAACATTCAATCCGACTAAGGCTGTTTTCTTTACCCAGCGCATCTTGCAACATGGTAAAACGCTGATGGATGTTTTGCTTATTGCTGATATGCCCCTGTAATGATTCTTTAGCGTTGGTAAGAGCTAGCTCAAGCCATTTGGCGCGATGCCCACGTACTCGCATAGACAATTTGATCTTTCGGGCAGCCACATAACTCAGCGCCTCTTCCAAGTCTTTACCGTCTTCTAATATTGTCGGAACAATGATTTCCGCAGGAATGCTCGCCGCCTTCTCATTGGCTAAATAAGCCTGTGAAATAAAGGCCGATATGACTTCCTCATTAGAATCGGCCAGTCGAAACTTGGGGTAGAAGCTTTTGCTGCCAATAATGCGCCCTGCCCTGACATAAATAGCGTGAACACAGACATAGGGCTGGTTAAATTCAGCGGCAATGATGTCGGCATCACCCCCTTGATTCGCCACATATTGCTGCTCTTGAATCCTGCGCAGATCGAAAATTTGATCGCGAATTACAGCAGCGCGCTCATAATTCTCGCCGACGGCTGCTGACTCCATGTTGTCGGTTAGCTCCTTAGTCAGGACATTGCTTTTGCCTTGCAAAAATAACGTCGAGAAATGCACATCCTTGGCATAATCCTCTTTCGAGATCATATTCACGCAAGGCCCGGTGCAGCGGTCTATTTGGAACTGCAAACAGGGCCTGGAACGATTTTTAAAATAACTGTCCTCGCATTGGCGAACGCGAAACACTTTTTGCAAAATCTGAAGAGTCTCGCGGGTAGCGTTAGCCGACGGGTAAGGCCCAAAAAACCTTCCACTGCGCTTGCGGCTACCCCGATAAAAAGATAAGCGGGGAAAGTCATCTTTGTCAGACAGCATAATGTAAGGGTAGGATTTGTCATCCCGAAGCATGATGTTATAAGGCGGGCGCAGTGTCTTGATTAGACTCTGCTCTAATAGCAACGCCTCAGTATTGCTATTGGTGACAGTTATCTCGATCGATTGAATTTTGGCCACCATAGCCATGGTTTTGGTCGCCAAACCCGATGCACGGAAATAGCTGCTCACTCGGCTATGAAGATTCCGAGCCTTGCCCACGTAGATCACGTCACCCGCCCCATTGATCATGCGGTAAACACCGGGGCGAGAGCTTAAGGTTTCCAGAAAGTGTTTGGAATCAAATTTTACAGGCACAGAATTATCTGCGCCTTTTTCAGGCACAGGCTTGTTGTTCGATTCTGTTGTTTTTGACATGGTCCAGCCGCGAGAAGCCGAGCTAGTTGGCTTCTGAAAATCCAAGGACGCAGCCCTGGAGGGGTTTCGAAAACTTTAAGGCTGGGAGATTAGCGGATACAGCACTCAGGCTCAACTGACAACTGACAACTGCTCAACTATAGGTACAGAATCGCCAAAGTCATTCAGGTCGTCAGATAAACCGTACTTTACTGCCAGAATTGTTAATTCTACGTCGCTGTGAATTCCTAGCTTTTCGAAAATCCTATAACGGTAGCTGTAGACCGTCTTTGGACTTAGCTGGAGAAATTCCGATATTTGACTAACTTTTTTGCTATCGGTGAGCATCTGAGCAATCTGAAGCTCCCGCCTAGATAATTTATCGAACAAAGAATCTTGGCTCTGATTGAAGGGGTCTAGCGCCAAGCGTATTGCTGCATCTGCAGTAACATAGTGTTGTCCCGCATTAACCACTCGAATAGATTTAAGCATTTCCTCAACGCCAATATTTTTGGTAATGAAAGCTTTAGCGCCAGAACGCAGCATCTGAGAAGGGATAACTCCACTTGTAACAGATGACATTGCGATTACTCGCAACTGAGGGTAGGTTTTTGAAAGTCTCAAAGTCGCCTCAATGCCGCCGATACCGGGCATGCGAGCATCCATCAACACAATATCAGGCATCTCGTTCTCGCAAGACGATATGGCTTCTTCACCGGTAGAGGCCTCAGCGATGATACGCATGTCTATTTCATCATCAATCATCCTAGCCAAACCAGTACGAACCAGCTTGTGATCATCGACAATAGTTATGGTAATCGGTTTGAGCGGGTTAGGGATCATATTTGTCTCTTAGCTGAGCTGCCCTTGAAAGGCTAAAGCCTAGCTCTGTTTGAATGAAATGCACTTACTTTGTAGGTTGAATTAGTATCACAGGGTATTGAGGTTCACAAATTATGATCAATAAAACGGGAACTGGGTCACAAATTCGTAAAATATCATGAAATTAAGCGCAGGAATTTTGAGTTCCAGCAGGTAGTTTTGGGATGTTTTATGGTGAAAGCTTCCACATTAAACTAATCTTACCTCACATTCTAGGGCAATACCAAACCGACCTAATACCGAGCTGGCCATTTCCTGAGCAAGTAAAGCGATATCTTCTCCGCTAGCATCGTCAACATTAACAATTACCAATGCGTGTTGCTGATGGACGCCAGCTCCGCCCTTGCGCCTTCCTCGCCAACCTGCTTTATCTAATAACCACGCGGCGGAAATTTTTACTAAACCAGGCTCACCGGAATCAAAACAAGGCAAATCAGGAAATGTTTCCTTCAGAGATTCAACCTTTAACTCTGAAACCAGCGGATTTTTGAAGAAACTGCCTGCATTACCTAAAATTTTTGGATCAGGCAGCTTACTGTTGCGAATTCGGCAAACGGCATCAAAAACATCTTGATTAGTAATTTCAGAAAAATCGAGGCCGTCAAACTCAGCCTGCAAAGCACCGTAACTAATATTGGGAATTTGCTCCGTGGCCAACTGCAAAGTAACCCCTAGCACGATCAAGTGCCGGGCATCTGGATACTTGAAGAGACTGTCTCGGTAGCCAAATTCGCAATCCCTATGGCTAAGTTCCACAACTTTGTCCTGCTTTTCGTCATAAACGCTTACAGACACCACAAATTTTTCTAATTCAACGCCATAGGCACCAATATTTTGAATCGGCGCAGCCCCCACGGTTCCTGGAATTAAGGCTAAATTTTCTAATCCATAGAAACCATTATTCATGCAACTCTTAACGAATTCGTGCCAGTTCTCACCGGCGGCCACCCTCACCAAACCAACATTGTTGAGCCACTCTATGCTTTTAAAATGGATCCGAATCACTAGCCCAGGAAAATCCGCAGATAAAAGAATATTGCTACCGCCGCCTATGACCAGCGAGGGAAAGTTAGAGGCCGCACCGAATGCTAGCGCTTCCTTCAAGTCACTGAGATTTGTCACCTCACAAAAATGAGCGGCACTCGTGTGGACTCCGAAGCTGTTATAGGGGGCGAGATCGACGCCATGATGAAAATCCACTGGAATGATCCTTATTTATTTAGATGAAAACTCATACGCAATATGAGCTAAAAATTGATGACAGGCTTGTTCAGCTAAATCCAAAACCAACTCGAAACCGTCGTCACCGTAGTAAGGGTCTGGAATGCTAAGTCGCTTTTGCTCGGTAAAGCTCAACAGAAGCTTAAGCTTTTGCCTATATTCAGGAGGACATCGAGATTGTAAAACAGTCAAGTTTTCAACATCCATAGCGAAAATATAATCGAATTGATCAAAATCTTGATCGCTGACCTGTCGCGATACTTGGCTAGACAGATCAAAGCCGCGCTGAGACGCTGCCGCGATGGACCTAGGGTCCGGGTTCTTGCCTACATGGTAATCAGCAGTTCCTGCTGAATCCACTGAAACCGCCTTCTCAAGTCCCCTGTCGAAGACTAGCTTTTCAATAACGCCCTGAGCCGTTGGCGATCGACAAATATTGCCGAGACAAACCATCAAAACTTTAATAACCCGCCCGGGTTCTTTTATTAGACCGACAGCATGGACTTTTGCGTTGTCTTGATTAGACGCCATAATCTCAACCTAATCCGCTCTAATTAAAAATTGGCGCACACCCTCAAGGTCTCGCTGCGTATCTACACCGGCAGGAATCTGCTGAGACGACACTTCAACATGGATTTTGACACCATTATGAAGCGCTCGTAGCTGTTCAAGTTTCTCCGACAATTCAAGCTGCGCGACTGGCCACCTAATGAACTGATTTAGCACCTCTACTCGATACGCGTAAAGCCCTACATGACGGTAGCTATTTCCAGCAGACACACTGCCATTATGAGGTAAGGTCGAGCGACTAAAATATAAGGCATTACCTATATTATCGAAGACAACTTTGACAGAATTAGGGTCGTCTATTTCAAACTCATCAACAATCAACTCGCAAAGTGTTGCAATACCAAACTCTTTTTTGCTTACTATATTTGAGGCAACCTGGTTAATAACCTCTGGCGGGATAAGCGGCTCGTCACCCTGGACGTTAACCACCACATCAGAAGTAGACAAGCCAATTAGGCTGGCTGCTTCTTGCAAGCGGTCGGTGCCAGAGACGTGTGAGTCGGAGGTCATAATTACTTTTGCACCGAACTTCTTTGCAGCCGTTTCAATGCGCGCATCATCCGTTGCTATGAAGACCGCTAGAGCGTCACTTTTCTGGGCTTGCTCAAACGTATGCTGCAACAATGGTTTGCCCATCAGATCCAACAACAGCTTCCCTGGAAGCCTTGTTGCTGCGTATCTGGCGGGAATGATGACTGTAAAAGACATTAGAGCTTTTCTCTCTCTTCTAACGAGATCTCGCGAGCCTCATTAGTCAACATAACCGGCACCCCGCCACGAATAGGAAAGGCAAGCGCATCGCCTTTACACACTAGCTCATCTTTTGTTTTATCGAAATGTAATTCACCTTTACATAGCGGGCAAACAAGAATACTCAATAGTTTTTTATCTAACATATCACTCACTCTGCGATTAGTTTTTAACTCGGCGCCTAAAATTGCTCGCCAGCTTTAGCCTTCAATAACCCCACCACATCATCAACAAAATTATCCGGCAATGTTAGCTCTACCTCTAAGGTCCAAAAATTCAGCTTCGCAAAAATTTCGCATTTAATGGCATCTTTTTCTGTCATGACAATAGGCTGAAACTCATCAAGATTAAGCTGCTCAAAATCTGATTTTAAAAACCGGTGATGATCAGGAAATGGATAACGTTCGACCTGATAGGGCAATGTTTCTAATAGATTAAAAAATCGTTCTGGATTTCCAAGTCCCGTAACTGCCTGCAGTCGATTGCCCATATTAAATGGTGCTCCAGCAAAGGGTTTTTTCTCGCCGCTTTGCTGATTTACAAATGAAGTGGGCAGCAATTTTAAAACGCCCGGCTTCACAAAAGACTCTAGTTTGGCTATAGCGGCAAGGGTTTGCTGCTCAGTAAAACTATCAGTACCGTTAAGTAAAATAAAATCAACATCGGCCAAGCGCTCTACCGGTTCCCGCAATGGACCTGCAGGAAAGACCCTTTCGTTTCCAAACATGCGCTGCCCATCGACCACAGCAACCTCAATCGTCCGGGGCAATTTATAATGCTGTAGACCGTCATCACTTACCACCACATCAACATTAAAAGAGTCCACTATATGGGTGTAAGCACAATCTCGACGAGGGTCAACCACCACAGGCACGGCACACAGCTGTGCAATAAGTTTCGCTTCATCCCCGCTTTGGTCAACTGAAGTGCTTTCATCAACGCTCAATGGAGTGTCTTGGGGATCACCCCCATAGCCCCGGCTTATTACTCCGGGCTTGTAGCCCCGGGATTTAAGCTCTTCGATCAATGCAATAACTACAGGAGTTTTACCGGTGCCTCCCGCGCTGATGTTACCGATAACAATCACCGGCACGGATAAAATAAGCCGATTAGGATTGGACTCCAGTTTTTTTCGGCGAGACTTCGCCAATAGATTAAATAGCAAAGATAGCGGCGCGAGCAGAACTAGCCAGGCAGATTTTTTACACCATGATTTTTCTAAAAAGTTCATTGCGGCTAAAGTGAATCGTTATCTGAAAATTGAATACGGTGTAGTTTCGAATAATGGCCATTGAATTTAAGCAGTTCGTCATGGCTGCCTGACTCGATGATTTTCCCTTCATCCATAACCAAAATTAAATCGGCATTTTCTATAGTCGAGAGTCGATGGGCAATCACAAATGTGGTCCTACCCTTTATCAGGGTCTTAAGAGCCTCTTGGATGTGCTGTTCGGACTCAGAGTCCAGTGCCGAAGTAGCTTCGTCTAATATCAATATCGGCGCATCTTTCAAAAGCGCTCTGGCTATCGCTATTCGTTGCCGTTGGCCACCGGACAATAATTTAGCATCATCACCAACATGGGTCTCTAGACCCAATTCCAGTTTTGAAATAAATTCCATCGCATGAGCATTAGTCGCGGCCTTGATAAGACGATCAACATCAATTTCGGTTTCGCCGTAGGCAATATTGTCAGAAATTGTGCCGTTAAAAAGAACTACATCTTGAGTCACTATGGACATTTGATCACGCAGATTTCTAAGCGTGTAATCTCGAATGGGAACACCATCCAGCTTAATAAGGCCGTCATTATATTCATAAAAACGTGATATTAAACTTACCAAACTAGACTTACCGCTGCCGGACTTACCCACTAGGGCTATGGTTTGGCCAGGCTTAACGTCAAAGCTCACATCATCGAGTGCTACCGCGCGATCGTCATAAGCAAATCGAACTCTTTCAAATTCAAATTTTCCAGCAGCCCTGTGGACCTCGAAGCTGCCATTATCAGCCTCACTGTCCTCATCAATAAGGGCAAATATGCTTTCTGCTGCGGATATCCCACGTTGAATCACCGCATTGATTTGAGTTAATTGCCGAATGGGTTTTGCGAGTTGGGCAGATGCCCCGATAAAGGCGACAAAGTCACCGGCTGACTTGTCTGCAAAAAAGCTTGGCGACATAGCCAGCCACACCAGAAATGCCAGTGCCATGCCAACAATTAGCTGGACGATTGGGGCGCTGGCGGCTCTGATAAATGCCATTTTCATGTTTTGCGCACGAGTGCGCTCGCTAGCCGCAATCAGCTTATCAGAGACAAAATCCGCAGCGTTAAAAGTTCGAATTACCCTGTGGCCTTTTATCGCCTCGTTGGTAATTTGAGTCACATCACCCATAGAGTCCTGAATACGTGTGCTGTACTTCCTAAATTTTTTGGAGGTATAGCTGACGATCTGGCCCACCACAGGACCGATCACAATAAAGGCCAGCGTCAACTGCCAATCTATATAAATCAAAAAGGCCAATAGACCGATTACCGTGAGGCCTTCTCGAAACACTACCGCTACCGCGTCACTGGCAGCCGCGGCTACTTGGGTGACATCGTAAGTCATTTTTGAGACTAAGCGTCCAGCATTACTTTTATCAAAGTAGCTGGAAGGTAGGCGTACTAAAGTTCTAACCAGCTCACCGCGGAGGCAATGCATAATGTAGTTTGCTAAATGAGCCATCGAGTATCCGCCCAAAAAACCGCCAATCCCTCGCACAATAACAATGGAAATCAGTGCCAACGGACTTAATATTCTGAGCTCGGTGTAATTTTCGGCCTCTATGGCGTCAACAGTCCAGCCCAGCCAAGCATTGGCAGCCGGCGCCGTGGCAGCAAAAATGATAAAACCGATAATACTGGCACCAATAGCAAGACGCTGACTACTCACATAAGAGAGCAAACGCTTGTATAAAAGCCAGCCATCTGTTTCTTCAGCAGGTGTAGTTTCTTTTTCAGGGTTAGTCGTCATTGATTAGTTAATCACCCCAGAGCCAGAGTCATCACCAGGTCGGGCAGTGGCGATGCGTAGACGAGTGAAGCCAGATTTGCCAATTACATCCATCGCGGTAACAACCGATTGATGAGAGGCCAAGGCATCGGCAACCAAAAGCACCGGTAGACCAAGATCGACATTTGCTTCAATTTCAAGCGCTCTAGCTAAGGTTTCAGGCTGTGTATTAACCAATCCCTTCCCATTAACGGTGTAAGTACCATCTACGGACACAATGATTTCAATCTGCTCTTGATCGGCCTCTACCACATTAGCGTTAGCTTCCGGCAGATTAACCAGCAGGCGAGTCTCACGGCTAAAAGTAGTTGTGACCATGAAAAAAATCAACAACAAAAAAACCACATCAATTAAGGGTGTGATGTTGACGACTAGCTCCTCTCTGACAGTGCGCTTAAATTTCATCTGCATCGATCCAGATTAAATTGTGTCGGCTCGATCACTTTACTTCCACCTTGCGATCACTGTGCAATGCATCAACTAACTTTATAGACTCTTGCTCCAACCCGAGCACTAAAGAGTCTACCTTACGTGCAAAAAACCGGTGAAACATGTATGTCGGTATCGCCACACTTAAGCCTGCGGCAGTTGTTATAAGAGCTTCCGATATTCCACCGGCTAATGCGTTGGCATTGCCCGTACCCTGCAACATGATTTCACTAAATACCCGAATCATGCCGACGACAGTTCCAAGCAAGCCAAGCAATGGAGTAATCGCAGCAATAGTGCCTAAGGTGTTTAAATAGCGCTCAAGATCATGAACTACCTGCGCTGCCGACAGCTCAATACTTTCAATCATGGCAGCTCGACCATATTTAGATGTCAGCAAACCAGCTGCTAATATTTGGCCTAAAGGAGATGAAAGTCTAAGCTCCCTGAGCTTTGTTGAATCCAGCTGATTATTCTTAAGCCAGGTCCACACTTGGGCAAGTACATATTTTGGGGTAATACGTGTAGAACTAAGTGTCCAAAAACGCTCGATTACAATGGCAATAGCAACAATGGAACAAAGAATAATAGGCAGCATTAGCAAGCCGCCTGCCCTGATGATTTCTACCACAACTTTTCTCCGATAAATCAGCGCGTTAGATTAACATATTCGCGCTATATACTTGTACTGGTATCGGCATGTTTAGAGACATCGCCAATACCGAGGCTGAGCCTTTCTAAAGCCAAGCGCATCATCGAAAGCCCTTTCCCCGCGGAATCGTTTAGCTGCGGCATCGTTGCCAAGTTCAAAGCTAAGCATCCCAGTGTCCGAGGTTGTGTAAGTAGTTATTCCTAATGCGTGGTACCTCGAACGTATTTCCTCAGCCGGATGGTTAAAGCGATTACCATAGCCCGCTGCGAAAACTGCTTGAATAGGCTTTACCGTTTTCAAAAACGGATAGGTTGATGAGGTTTTACTGCCATGGTGCGGAGCTATTAACAAAGTGCTTTGCAAACCAACTCCATAGCGACTGAGTAATTGATATTCAGCTTTTTTTTCGACATCGCCAGGAATCAACACCGCTAAATCGCCATATCTAGCTTGCAAAACACAGGAGTTATTATTGCGAGATCCCTCGATAAATGCTGTTTCTAAGAAGCTAAATTCAACCCCATCCCACACCCAGTCCTCTAACTCATGGCAATTTACCGCTGGCTGAGAGCTTACCTTCACATCATCAGCAGCTGCTATGAATTTAGCCGGAATAACCGCCAACAATCCGCCAAGTCCACCTGCATGATCAGTGTCACCATGACTGACCACTATCATGTCAAGCTTTGAAATGCCCATGCTTCTTAGGGCTGGCCCGATAATAGCACGCCCAGCACTATACCCAGTGTCGCGGCCATTGCCTGTATCATAAATCAAATTATGCTCCGCAGTTCGCACCAATACCGCCAAACCCTGGCCCACATCCAGAACATTTACTCTCAACCGAAAGGCATTTTGTTCAGGTGCAGACCACAGCAGTGGCATCAATAGCGGAACCCCTAGCCAGCGAGTCATACCCAGAACTGGATACAGCTGCAGACACAAACCGATGGCGGCAAACACCCATGGCACTGCATTTGCCGAGGTCAGCTTCAGATCAAGTAGCGCCATTTGCCCGAGGTTCCAACTCGATATTTGCTGAAGCCCCCACACTAAGGATTCCAGCAAATATTCTACTAGTAAAAAAATTGGTGCGGCTAGGCTAGTCTCGAGCCCAGCCAGCAAGGCGAACAGCAAACAAAGGGGAACTACAACAAAACCAAGTACTGGTATCGCAATAAGATTGATTAACGGCGCGAATAGAGAAACCGGTAGCCCCCAAAAAAGTAAGGGCAGTAACAATGCGATAAAAACATTGAGCTGAGAGGAAATTAACAACCGCAGAGTTACAGCCATGTGGGTAATTGTCCAACGCCAATGATCTTGCTCCGTCGCATCAGCAGACTCTGGCTCCGGGCGCCGAGTCCGCTGATTTCCATCTATTAGCAATATTAACGCCGCGACCGCTATAAACGAAAACCAGAATCCTTGGCTGAGCGGTGCCAGTGGATCCAAGCTCAGCACTGCCGCCAAAGCAATCAGCCAACGGAGAAATATTGGGAGTTTTCGGGCACTGAGATAAACGGCCATAAGCACAACCGACATGACCAGCGCCCTTATAGTTGGCAATGTGAAACCCGCCAAACCGGCGTACAGGGTCGCTGCGAACATAGCGAAAAGCATGGCCAGCTTTTGCCTTGGTAAGAAAAAGTTCAGACCGGTAAACGGGCGCAGACACATACCCGCTAACCAATAAACCACCCCCGCAACCAGACCAACATGAAGTCCAGAGATCACAAACAAATGGGATGTACCCGTATTTGAAAATAGACCTGCATGGGCCGGATCGATTTGATCCGCGAGTCCCAAAACTAGAGCCACAAACAGGCCTCCCACCTCAGACTCACTTGTATATAAGCTCATCCTTTTTAGCAGGAATTGCCTTAGAGCAAGCAAACTGGGGCCTTTAGATCCTGCACTCGACCAAATTTTGCGAACATAGCCTGTGGCAACCAGCCCCTGACGTAATAAATTAGCTTCTCGGTCATAGCCTCCAGGGTTAGCGACACCGTGAGGCCGTTTCATCCTCACTTGCATCTGTCGTCTCTGGCCTGCGCGAATTTGGCCCTCATCAGCTTCGTAATCGTTCAGCAACACCTTGCCCGTAAACCCTAGATCACTCTCCTGAATTCGAAAATGATATTGGACGCCAAACTCTGTGGTCCGGGGCAAACTCACTACCGACCCATCGACAGTCACATCCAATCCTTCTAAAGCCGCCGGTAACCAAGCATCCAGACCGCTGCGCCCCCAATAAACATGCCAACTAAATCCCAACAAAAAGGACATTAGACCCGCCATACCCAGCTTCGTTAAATACCGCGCCCTATCTGATTTACAGAGGCGGGAAATAATTAACCAAACAATAACCATAGAAAGTGTGAAGGCGGCCGCGACCTTGAATAGTAGCCAAGACAAGCAAGGCAAAGCGATCACCGTTAACATTCCGAGGGAATAAGCAATCAAGGAGAGTTGAAGCACAGCGAGCTCCGAGAGACAGGAGCTTTTACCTTAGTAAAGGACGCGGGTTTTGACCAAGAATCTGTGTATATTTACAACGCTGCGAAATAAACGAGAACCTATTCGGTCCGCAGTGCCTCTGCAGGCTGGATTGCTGCCGCTTTTCGGGCCGGGTAAACCGTTGCCAGCAGAGACAGCACAAAAACCCCTATAACGACGAAGACAACATCCAAAAGATTCAATTCAGAGGGAAGAAAGTCTATCGGGTAGACATCAGCATTAAGAAACTGCACACCCAACGACGCCTCTAAACTCACTGCAAACGCGGAGACATTAAGTGAGCCAATGACACCCAACACCACCCCGATAGTAATCGCAATTGAGCCTATGAACAGCCCTTGCCACATAAATATATGACTAATCATCTTTGGGCTCGCACCCATCGTTCGAAGAATTGCTATATCGCCAGTCTTATCACGCACGATCATAATCATACTGACTACGAGGTTAAATGCCGCAACACCAATAAGTAGCCAGAGCATGAAGCCTATTATGGTTCTCGAAAACTGAATGTTTCGGTAGATGCCGCCAAACTGGCTAGTCCAGCTCGAGACCGTTACTCCGTAGGGCATTTCATTGTAAAGCATGAGTCGAATCTGATCGGCCGCTAAAACATCATTACTGCGCAGCCGCAGGCCATTATAGTCAGCTCTTATTCTAAACAACGCCTTAAGGGCAGACAGGTTGGTAATAACCAGCGCGTTGTCCAATTCTTGAGAGCCCACTTTAAACAGGCCCACTATCGTAAAATTTTTGAAAATCGGTCTCGGCGAAATTGGATTAATAGATATAACCGATGAAAACAACTCGATGTCATCACCAAGTCCAACCCCAAGCTGCTGAGCAAGGGGCTCGCCAATCACTACACCCCAACGGTTATCTATGAGGGCTTCTAAACTGCCCTGACGAACAAACCGGCCAATTGCTGAGACTGACGATTCGGACTGAGCCTCAATACCATTGATTAGTACACCCCGACTACTTCGAGTAGTGGCGGCAATACCTCCTACCTCAATCACTGGCGCGACAGCTACTATGCTGCTTTGCTCCGCAATACTGGCACGGATATCCGCCCACTGTGCTGGGCCGAGGTTTTCATCGGTGCTTATTGTCAAATGGGGAACGATACCGAGGATATTTTCACGCATTTCACGATCGAATCCGTTCATCACAGACAGAACAGTGATTAAAATGGCAATGCCCAAGGCCAAACCAAAAATAGAAATCGCCGACATGAAGGAAACTAAATGGCTTCGCTTACCAACACTTACATAGCGTAAAGCAATAAAGCGCGGAATAGCGACTATGGAACTGTTACTTAAGGAATTAGCCGACAAGCTGTCCATCCTCAAGAATAAGCTTGCGATCCAAAGAATCTGCCAGTACTTCGTCGTGGGTAACGATGACAAAACTAATACCCAACTGCTGATTGAGATCGGTCATTAATTGCTGAATATCTAAAGCCGTGTGTCGATCTAAATTGCCTGTGGGTTCATCCAGCAGCACGCAGCGGGGCTCCGTCACCAAAGCTCTAGCGATAGCAACACGTTGCCGCTCACCGCCTGACAGTTGAGCTGGCTTGTGGCCAACTCTGGGGCTTAATCCAACTTTCTCAAGCATCGCGGCGGCTCTAACTGAAGCCTCAGAACCCTTCAAACCGCCAATAAGCAAGGGCATACAGACATTCTCCAACGCAGTAAATTCACGTAATAGATGATGAAACTGATAAACAAAACCAAGGTAGGCGTTGCGTAGTCTGCCCCGCTCGACTTCACCCAAAGCTGATAGCTCCTGCCCTGCGACCGTCACGTAGCCAGAACTGGCAAAATCCAAGCCGCCTAGTAAGTTCAACAAAGTGGTTTTTCCAGACCCCGAGCTGCCAACTATGGCAACCTGCTCCTGGCTTTTAATCTCTAAATTTACACCTCGCAGAACTTCCACGGGGGTTGGCCCTTCGTCGTAGCGTTTGTGAAGATCGACGCAAGAAAGAACACACTCAGCACTACTCATATCGGAGAACCTCTGCGGGTTGAACCTTACTCGCCCTGTAGGCGGGGTAAATTGTTGCTAAAAAGCTAATTATCAAAGCTGCGGCACTTACCCCAGCAACCTCTTGCCAGCTGATAACTGTGTCTAAATGAGATATCAGGTAGATATTAGCACCGGGGAACAATGCATTTAGCCCTCCTTCGATCGCTAAACTAATATCCGTGATAGAAAAAGCCAATAGCACTCCGACTGCAGCACCAACGAGAGTCCCAATTAGACCGGCGACCATGCCTTGAAAAATAAAAATACGGGTAATCGTACCCTTACTCGCTCCCATCGTACGCAGTATCGCGATATCAGCGCTTTTATCTGAAACTGCCATAACCAAGGTACTGATGATATTGACCGCACCTATTACAACGATCATAAGTAGCATAAACCCAGTGAGGTACTTTTCCATATTGAGGGCATTGAAAAGACTAGCCTGAGCCTCATCCCAAGTTTCTAACTGAAGCTCATTGCGCGTCGCGCTGTCTAATTTGATACTAGCAAAAGCGGTAGCCGCAATTTCTTTTGCCGCGAAGATATCTTCAACCTTCATTCGGAGTCTGACAGCGGTACCGGCGTCACTTTCGAATAAGGATTTGGCTGCCGCCAGATTAACCAGCGCAACGGTATTATTTCCATATAAACCAAAATCAGCGAAACCGACAACACTAAAACTAGCCGCGTCATTAAAAGAGCGACTTATCAAACTTTGCAAAGCCATGGCACTGACATCAGCTGCAGTAAAAATACCTAGCTGACTGGCTAAACGTACCCCCAAGATGATGCCATTATCGGTGCTACCAAGCTCTGTCAGAAGTTTTTGATATTGCCTACTCGGGTTGTTAACAACGGCTGCTTCTAATTCTGGGGCAATGCCACGGATCTGGACAAAAGCATTAGCTCCTTGAAACCTAAGGGTCGCATCTCCCACCATATATGGGGCTACGGCCACCACTCTTTTTGAGCTTTTAAGTTCGGATAATAGCCTTTCCCATCCCTCCTCAACTACTCTCCCGCCAACATTGACGTGGGGCACAGCCTTTAATGCTTCTCCACGAAGAGTGGAAATTGAGCCGTTGATAACCGACAGCGCAACGATTAAGATTAGGACACCTAAGCTGATACCCAGCATGGAAATTAATGATACAAACGAAAGAATCTGGCTCTTTTTACGAGCTAAAGTAAAGCGCAGGCCTATCCATAACGAAAGTGGTAGTGCCATAAACGTAAATACCAAGTGGAGGTCTAAGCAATTCTGCTATGGCCTATTAATGACGCGTGATAAGCGCGAATTGGACTTATCAAAGATGAGAACATTTTCCTAACTAAGCTAATATAAGTTACCTTTTAAAACCCCCAACATAACGATTACATCGGGAGCGCATAGGTCTTAAGCCGACATCAACTCAGCGTGTCTTTGCAGCAAGCGTTGAACTGTTTTAAAACTAACAGGCATAACTGGCGTAGATACTGCGCTAGAAATAGCTCTCAGTGACTTGCCCTGTTTCTTAAGGTCCATAATTTTACGAAGCACGCGTTGCTCCATTGGATTCTCGATAAGGCGCCCATTTTCGTGGATCATGTAGCCAAACGGTCGGCTACCGCCGAGATAACGTCCTTGCTTACGCTGAGTTTGCTTAACCCCTTTGATGCGCTCCGCAGATTTACGACGCTCCAAGGCAGCAAAAATGCTAGCGGCTTTCTCAAAATTAACACTGAACTCTGAACTGCCAATATCACCGCCGAGTTCGGCGACGTGCAGCTTTACTGACTTCTCTCTTAGCTGGCGAATCAATGCTAGAGCTTGACTGCCGGAACTAACTATCCGCTCCAGCTTACTACAAAGGACTACATCACCCGGTCGCAGCATTGTCATTAATCGCTTGCCATTCAGACGCTTATGAAACTCCAAATTCCAATTACAATCGTCATCCCTAAGCGTTTCAGTCATATACCATTGCTCAGCCAAACAGTAAGTTTGGATCGCTAGCATTTCTGGCTCTAGAATTTCTTCGAGTTTGCTACTTCCAAAGCTCGCCTCTAATTCAGATGTCCGGCAATAAGAATAAATAGTCATTTTGCGTGTTCCCCGTGGTGTCCCTAGCTTTAGTTCCCAGCACCCAACTCATCCTAGAGCAATAGATACTGATCATCATATTTTTT
>TARA_B110000208_G_scaffold48682_2_pt1 | contig 19862 bp, 18 predicted proteins | sample TARA_B110000208 | Tara Oceans TARA_B110000208 (sample SAMEA4397426) | marine metagenome | biome: Polar Biome; feature: [SRF] surface water layer (ENVO:00010504); material: water (ENVO:00002006), including particulate matter (ENVO:01000060) such as... | depth 5 m
GGGTAGAATCAAGGGCGAGGAGGGGGGAGGCGATTAGGAATCCGTAAAAATAAAAAACCCCCCAAGGCACGTAGAACGGCCTTGGAGGGTTTGCAAAAAATGCGTCCTGCCGCTTGGCGGTTTAACGTTTCGAGAACTGGAAGCGTTTACGTGCGCCAGGTTGACCTGACTTCTTGCGCTCGCGGGAGCGTGGATCGCGCTTCATGTGGCCTTGTTGTTTGAGTGGCACGCGAAGTTCACTGTCCATTTTTTCAAGAGCACGGGCGATGCCGAGACGAGTTGCACCCGCTTGGCCATTCAGTCCGCCACCTTCTGCTTTCACTGTAATGTCAACTTGATCTGCTAACTCAACCGTAGTGAGCGGAGAGAGAGCTGACCGTGTGAAGTCTTCAGTCTTGAAGTAGTCTGCTGGCTCTTTGCCATTGACTACGATCTTACCAGTGCCGCGGGTTAGGCGGACGCGTGCGCGCGCTTTTTTACGGCGGCCGACGGTTACAAATATTTGTTCGCTCATTATAAGTATTCTAAAAGTTTAGACGAGTGGCTTCGGCTGTTGCGCTTCGTAGGGATGCGTAGGACCAGTGTGAATTTTAAGCTTCTTGAGCATTTTGCGACCAAGAATGTTGCGAGGTAGCATGCCCTTGACCGCGTGCTCAATAATGAACTCGGGTTTTTTAGCGCGCATCTCTGCCATGGTTACGTGGCTTTCGCCGCCCATCCAGCCAGAATAGAACATATAGCTCTTATCGCTGTTCTTTTTGCCGGACACTTTGATCTTCTCAGCGTTAATCACGACGACAAAATCGCCAGTGTCTGCATGCGGAGTATAGATAGCCTTGTGACGGCCGCGTAATACGTTGGCGATTTTGACTGAGATGCGACCGAGTGTTTCTTCGGCAGCGTCAACCACATACCAGCTTTTGGTGTGATCAGATGTTGTAGCTAAAGTTGTTTTCATGATTTTGGAAAAGCGGCAAACTGTAAAACGGGAGAGGTGGCTGTCAATGGGAATTTTAGCTGTTTCAGCTTATTTTGCTTTTTTATTGCAAATGCTTAAGAGTGCGTCATTTTCCCCTGATTTCCAGATTCACATCTAAGAAGGAGCTATAACTTTGAGAGACGATTATTTACAGGCCGCACAATTAGTAATTACTGATCCGATGATTCTGATCAATGTTATTTCGCGTCGAGCGAAACAACTTAAAAGTGGCTACAAGCCACTGATTGAGTCTCTTGAGCGTCTTTCCGCTGAGGATCTTGCGCTGCGCGAGGTCATGGAGGGGAAGATCACTTATCAGCTCGACGAAGAAACTTACGGCGAAGGCGCGTAAGCGTTGATCTGTGTGTTTGCTCTTTATTCCTGCTTAAAGGTGTCCTCTAAATTAGAGGTAATTTTTTACCGTGTGTGCTAAAAAAAAGTCAGCGGACGAACGATTTAAGGAAATCCGCAATGGTAAGGCCCATCACAATTATTTTGTGGGCGATTGTTTTGAGGCAGGTATCGAGCTGAAAGGCACCGAGGTGAAGGCGATTCGGGGCGGCGATGCCCAGATCACAGAGGGGTTTTGTCGAATCGAAAAGGGCCAGTGTTGGCTCTACAACTCTCACATTGGAGAGTATAAATTTGGTAATTTCCAAAACCATCCACCACGCCGCAAACGTAAGCTGCTGTTGCATCGGCGTGAGATTCACAAATTGTTCGGTGCGATGGATGCCGGCGGTAAATCGCTGGTTCCGCTGCGCATGTATGTGAAGCATGGCTTGATCAAGATCGAGATTGCACTCTGTACTGGTAAGAAACTCTTTGATAAGCGCGAAACGCTGAAGAAGAAAATCTCGATGCGTGAGGCCGAGCGCGAGATGCGCCATCATAAATAGGATGCGTTACGGCATGTCTCAAAAATCTGTCTTAGTCCAGGCTCCGGCGAGTACTTCAAATTGTGGTCCTGGTTTCGACACGCTTAGTATTGCGCTGACACTTTATAACTTTGTGCGCATTACACTGCGTGAAGATGCAGTGATTAGCTGTGTCGATGTTGCTGCTGAAGGCACGCAAGCGATGGTCGAGGCAACTGCGCGTGCATTTGCGCATGCCGCTGGTGTCGAACTGAGTGGCTTTGATTATGAAATCTGGGGCGATGTGCCGCAGGCGCGCGGGCTGGGTTCGAGCTCGACGGTGCGTGCCGGAATCGTCGCTGGGCTAAATGCGTTGACCGGAAGCCCGTTGGAGCTGGAGGCGATGATTCGCCTTACGGCGCAGTTGGATAATGCAGCAGATAATGCCTGTGCTGCGTTTGCTGGAGGCTTTTGTATCGCCCGCACCGATCCTGAGACTTTTGCCTATCGTGAGCATGTGCGTTTTGATTTGCCAGAGTCGCTGGTGTTCGTGGCAGTTTCGCCGAGCTATGAAGTGCTTACCGAGAACTCTCGCCGCGTGCTGCCTGATAGTATCCCGTTTGATGATGTCGTGCGTAGCGCGAACAGTTTGGCATTTATCGTCGGAGCGCTGGTTTCGGGCGAATTCTCACGTCTTAAAGGTGCAGTGAATGACTATATTCATCAGCCATACCGTGAATTGCTCAATCCATTTGGGCACGAAAGTATTGAGGCGGGCTGTAGTGTCGGGGCCTATACCGGATGGCTCAGTGGAAGTGGCTCGACTGTGATTTGTGTGACGGACGAGGCGAATGTGCTTCGTGTCGGTGCGGCCATGCAACAGGTCTATCAAGCCAATCGCGTGAGTAGTCGTATGTATCGTCTTGCCGCAGATAATACCGGACTCACCGTTTCGTAGAGCAACGGATGGTCAGGCGGCACTGTTAAGTCTGAGTCGTCCATTGCGATGAAGTGAAATACTTCTAAGTCGGCCTAGCGTCTATTAAATGCGATCTGGTCGGGCTGTTGTCGTTGCAGTTCTTCAGTTCTGTATCCGTGAGTGTTGGGCTTCGGCTCAGTGCCTTCGTATTGTACAGAATATGGGTAATTTTAGAGTAATCGAGGGTGGCTCACGACCTCTCCAAGAGACGTGTATGCGTATTCACACGAATCGGGGGGAGGATTTGATGTCGATAGCCATGAGGCGTTTATTGTTAGAGCTGTTCTATTAATTTAAAAAGCGGAGTGTGCTTGTAAATATGCGGTATTTTCCGTGGCCGCTTATTCGACTTTGAAAGAATTGAGGTTCCAGGGTGTCTCGCTGCATTCTAAGGCAATTTCATTGAAGGCTTCAATCTCGGCAGCAGAGAACAATAGGCCGCCGGCTTGACCAACGCGTGCGGCCCAGCGAGCTTCGAGTTGCCCAGGGAGGAGGCAACTTTCGTTACCATGCCCAAGGATATCTTCGATCACTGCCTTGACATTGCTGGATTGATTGCGGCCTTTGGCAAAAGCACCGCCGTTGATGGCATCCGGGTGGATGACTTGAAAGTAGAACGCAGGCGTGCGCTTTTCGCCTTCTGGTATTTTGCGACTGCGTAGAGTTGGTAGACTGCCGCCGATGAAGCCGCCGACCAGTTCATTGATAAGGCTAAGGCCATACCCTTTGTGTGCACCGAAGGGCATGAGTGCGCTAACTTCATTGGGGTCGGTTGTCATGTTGCCATCTTTATCAACGGCCGCATGCGGAGGGAGTGGCGTGCCCTCTCTTTGAAACTGCTGAACACGGCCCATTGCGATGACGGAGGTGGCCCAGTCGATCACGATCGGGAATCCGACTGCATCGGTGGTGGGGAAGGCCCAGCTGTGCGGGTTGGTGCCTAGGGTGGGGAACCTACCGAGAAATGGCACCACTTCTGCGAGTGCTGCGGTGCAGTTGGTGTAAGCAATGTAGCCACGCTTAGCCGCTTCCATTGCATAGCCGCCACCCCAGAGGTAGTGAAAGGCGTTGTCGACGGAGACTTGGGCAATGCCGTATTTGTCGGCGAGGGCAATGCATTCATCGATGGCCTCGTAGGCAGTCGCCTGGCCGAGCTTCTTGTTGGCATTCCAGACCTGACTCGCAGGGAAACGCGAATCCAGTTTTTCGATTTTGGCAGCAGGTGTACAGCCACCTGCAGCACTGCCGAATAGGTGATCGAGGTGGAGCGCTTTGATTGCGTTGTGCGTGCGAATGCCGTGCTCTGAGGCGAGTGTGGAGAAGCGTGCGGCTTGTGCGGCTTCGTCGGCTGTGTATCCGCGATGCTGATACGCCTGTTTGACGAGTGTATTGTGCTGCTCTGCGGGGACGATGTAGAATTTTTCAGACATAAATAAAAGTGCAGGTGAAAGTGAGGGGGTAAGTTAAATAAGTGCGGAGGGTGGCTCGACGTCGTTGACTTGTGCGAGTGCCTTTTCGCCCTTGAGTAGGTTAACCAGATTCTGAGTAGCCATGCCTGCTTGGCGTTGAACACTCTCAAACGTGCGAGAACCCACGTGTGGTGTGATGATGCAGTTTTTTGCGCCGATAAGTGGGTGGTCAGCTGGGGGTGGCTCTTGGTCGAGCACGTCTGTTCCATATCCGCCGAGTTTGCCGTTTTCGAGCGCGACTGCGATGTCGGCGGCATGGGTGAGTTCACCACGGCCACAGTTAATCAGCATGGCACCATCTTTCATATTCTTGATGCTGGCGGCGCAAACCATGTCGCGTGTCTGTTCGGTGAGATTCGTATGCAGCGAGACGATGTCGCACGTGCGTAGTAGTTGCGTGACCCCGTTGGCGCGCTCGATGTTTTGCTCTTCAGCAAACTCTTTCGGCCAGTAGAGATCGTAACCGACACACTTCATGCCAAAGGCATTGGCGCGGATCGCGACTTCGCGACCAATACGACCAAGACCAATAATGCCAATGGTCTTACCCATGATTTCGTGACCCGTCATACGCTTCCAACCGCCCGCGGCAGTTGTGTTGGCTTGCTCCATCAGGTTTTTGTTGAGTGCCAAGATCAGCATGAAGACATGCTCCGAAACCGTCGTGTGATTCACCCCGGGGCAAAAGCTAACGGGGATCTTATTCTCAGTCGCATAGGCAACGTCTATCTTGTCGACGCCGATACCATACTTTGCAATGATTTTTAGCTTTGGTAGCGATTTGTCGATCACGGCTTGTGTGATCTCGTCGTCGCCACAAAGAAATGCGTCGAAGTCGCCAGCCAGCTCCAGCATGCGTGCTTCGCTCAGTGGGCCGCGCTCGCGAACGATTTCGGCGCCTGTGCTGTCGAGAAGTGCATGATGATCGCCGGGGCAATCTTGGTAAGATGTGGTAGTGAGTAGGATTTTCATAATGTGTTAGACTCCAGGGAAGTTAAAGTAGCGTTGCGCGTTGCCGAAGCAGATATCAGCAACGAGTTGGTCAAGTAGTTCGGCGTCGTCTGGAATTAAGCCTGCTTCGACATCGTTGCCAATAATCCCACAGAGTAATCGACGGAAATATTCGTGTCGCGGAAAGCTGAGAAAGCTACGTGAGTCAGTCAACATACCGACGAACTTCGAGAGCAGCCCGACACTGGAGAGCACTTCGATCTGTGTGCGCATGCCATCGAGCGTGTCGGCGTGCCACCAGCCTGACCCAAGTTGCATTTTACCTGCGACTCGGCCGTCTTGATAGCTGCCCATGAGTGTGGCCAGCGAATAGAAGTAGGCAGGATTGATGTGGTAGAAGATCGTTTTTGGCAGCGCGTCGTCGATGGCGAGACTATCGAGGAAACCTGCGAATTTACGGATAACTGGCTCGTCGAGCATGGAGTCGTAGCCAGTGTCGGGGCCGAGGCGCTTAAACATTTGCGTGTTCGCGTTGCGGATCGGCCCGATGTGTAGCTGCATAGTCCAATCACTAGCTGCGTTCCAGCGAGCAACGTGCTGCATGATGTAGGTCATCCATTGTTCGCCTTCGGTCGCTGTCAGCGTTCGCTCCGCACGAAGCTGCTTAAAAATGGCTTCGGCCTGATCGTCGCGGCAAGGTGAGAACGGGCAACTTTCGAGTCCGTGATCAGATAAGCGGCAACCGTTTTCATGGAAGAAATCATGGCGCGCTTTTAAGATGGAGATGAAGTCGGCAGCCGAATTGAGCGTGGTGCTTGCACTCGCGGCGAGTTGATCTGTCCAACTGTTCCAAGCTTTAACATCCGAGGTAACCATGCCTTTATCGGGACGGAACGTCGGGAACATTTTGGTGATGTGTCCGCTGTTATTAAAGGCGATGTGGTGCTGCAGGCCGTCGATTGGATCGTCCGTTGTGCCGACCACCCGGATGTCGAAATCTTTGCAGATGTTCTGAGTGGTGAAGGAGGACTCCGCTATCTGCGCATTGGCGAGTTCCCAGATGGCGTCTGCTGTTTTAGGACTGAGGATGAGGTCTGTCTTGAAGTAGCTTTTTAATTCTAGATGCGTCCAATGGTGCAGCGGGTTGCGCACCGTTTGCGGCACAGTGCGGGCCCATGCATCGAACTTCTCTTTCGGGCTGGAGTCTTTACCAGTGATCAGCTCTTCAGGCTCGCCAGCGGCACGCATCGCACGCCACTTGTAGTGGTCGCCGCCTAGCCACATGTCCGAGAGATTGGAGAAGCCCACGTTATCGGCCAGTGCTGCTGGATCTAGATGGCAGTGATAATCCATGATTGGCTGCTTGGCCGCGATCTCATGAAACAAGCGCTGGGAGGTCTTGTTGTTAAGTAGGAAGTTTTCGTTGAGATAGGACATGGGGAATAAGTTGTTTGGTTTTTCAGTTTTTAAGTTTTCGGTTGAGGGAAATCAAACTGATCACTGGAGAACAGATAACTAGATAACTGATTTAGATGGTCATCGATGCATAGCCGCCATCGACGACGATTTCGGATCCGTTCATGAAGCTGCCCGCATCCGACGCGAGTAGCAGCGTCGCTCCGATCAGCTCGCTGGCTTCGCCAAAGCGATTCGCAGGCGTGTGCCCCATAATGGATGCGATACGCTCGGGGTTGAGCACTTTTTTGTTTTGCTCAGCAGGAAAGAAGCCAGGCACGATGGTGTTGACGCGCACTTTTTGCTCAGCCCACTCGCGGGCGAGGTTTTTAGAAAGATTATGCACCGCGGCTTTGGTCGCAGAGTAAGTAAAAACGCGAGAGAGCGGAATGATGCCGCTCATTGAGCCGATGTTGATGATGCTGCCACCTTCGCCACGCTCGACCAGATATTTGCCGAAGACCTGCGAGGCAAAGAGCACCGCCTTAAGGTTGGTGTTAAGGATACTGTCGAATTCGTCCTCTTCGATGTCGAAGATTGGCGTGGGCGAGTTCACCCCTGCGCCGTTCACTAAAATGTCGATTTTTCCCGACTTGGCGATGACGTTGTTCAGCAACTCCTGAATGGACGCCTTGGAATTGACGTCGACTTTTTCGAAGTAGGCCCTGCCACCTGCGGACTCGATCTTGGCCAGACGTGCCGCGGCCTTTTCTTCGCTGCGGCCGACCAGCACGGTTTCCGCACCTGCGGCGGCGAGGCCTTCAGCCATGGCTCCACAGAGTTCGCCTGTGCCACCGATGACGACGGCGACTTTGCCTTCGAGAGAAAAGAGGGATGAGAGGTATTCAGCAGGAATCATAGACTGTAGTTTATCAACTTGCGTTGAGGGTGTGAATGGATTCAATCACTGTAAATTTGCATTATTTCCTTATTCATGCGAGCTATTGAAGCAGACTTACCCTTTGACGGGATTCACTTGGTGGATCGGCCGTGGTTTCCGTATCTGTGCACCGAGGTGGAGCACTGGGAGTGGCAGACTCAGGGGGACGCGCATTATAACTTCTGGTGCTGCTTGGAAGGAGAGGGGCATTTGAGCACCGAGGAGCAGACGTTTCGCTTGAAGCCGGGCATGTTTTTCATTTTTTCACCAAATCAGCAGATTTCAGCAGCGCATACTTCTGGGGCTCGAGTGACGCGTTTCTCGGCGCACTTTATACCGCTCAGTGGTGCGGCGATGTTGGACGACGTGGATGGCTTTCCAGTCATGGGCGGCATGGTCGATTCGCTACCTCTGTTTCAGCGGCAAATCGATGTGATTATGAGGTTGGCAGTACGGCGCGGGGATGATGTCCGCTTGCAGCGAGTGATGTACCAGTTAATTGCTCGAGTTTGTGCGGGTGTGGTGGATACGCCTGAGCCTTTCATGGATCCTAAGGTTTCTGAGGCGATTCGAATTATGCGGACGTGTCCAGAATCGTTTAAATCCATTGATGCGTTGGCTCGGCAGTTGGGGTGGTCCCGTTCGCATTTCGACCGTGAGTTTTCAAAACATGTAGGCAAGCCTCCAAATCAATTTTTGGTGAGTTGTAAAATGATCGAGGCCCGGCGTTATTTAGAAAGCAGTGAAATGCGAATCGGTGAAATTGCAGACCGACTGGGTTATCGAGATATTTATTTCTTTAGTCGCCAATTCAAAGATTTCTATGGCATGTCGCCGGTTGCCTATCGGCAACGTTTGGTTCGAGAATTTTAGTGTGTTTAGGGCTTTTTCCTACGTGCTTTGAGGTCTGCGCTGAGTTGCTTGACCGTCGCTGGTTGGTTTGTGCTCAAGTTGCTAGTCTCGGCATTGGGCAGGCGGTGGTCGTAGAGTTCGGTAGTGCCATCTTTATGTAGGATCAGGCGGTAGTTCTCTGTGCGGATGGTTTGTGCGTTACCTTTGTAGCCGATCGCGCTGTGCCCTGCGGCCTGCGGGTCTTGGATTTGTGGGAGTAGAGAACTGCCTGAGGTGAGCGCTGGTGTGTCCAAGGCAGCAAGGTCGCAGAGTGTCGGGAAAATATCGACTGTCTCAACGATTGCAGCTGAATGCTGGCCGGGTTGCGGCATGCCCGGGCTATAAACAATCAGGGGGGAATGCAGGGACTCTTCAAACAGCGTGTGTTTCCCCCAGATGGAATGTTCGCCTAAATGCCAACCATGATCGCCCCAGACTACAATGATGGTGTTGTCGGCCTGGCCTGTGCTTTCCAGTTGCTCAAGTAGCTTGCCCACCTGTGCGTCGGCATAGCTGACACAGGCCGCGTAGTGACGCCGCACATTATCGGCGAATTCGGGATCTGTGCGTGGATCTCGCTGCCAATTGTTGTATTGCATAAACTCCCCGGAGCCGTGCCAGGTGGTTTTATGGCTAGGTTTTTGTGGATGTGGAATCGGCGGGAGTTCGACGTCCTTATAGAGATCGAGATACTTTTTTGGGGTACCGAACGGTAGGTGCGGGCGGATTAGGCCGACTGCTAAGAAGAAGGGTTTGTCAGCTTCGGCTAATTGGCTGAGCTGTTCAAGGGCCTCTGTGGTAATCAGTCCGTCTGGGTAGCTGGAGTCGTCGCCATCGAAGGCTTCGAGCAAATTATGCTCGTTTGATTTCTCGCGTATGTTGCCGTTGGCGAGTCCATGCATGATTCCGCGTGGATGTTGCCATGCGCCGGAGGGCATTAGATGGCGATCCCACGCGCCTGGCATCTCGATTTGTGTGGCATCGTCCCAATTCGCTCCACCGCGTCCACCTGGATGGTGGGATACCTTGCCGACCGATACCGTGGTATAGCCATGTTGGCGAAACCACTCGGGCATGCTTGGGGTGATGCTGTTTGGAGATTTCTTCAGATCTTTCGCACGCTGGAATAGTGCGTTGTTGCCGGCCGATCCGTAACGCCCTGTGAGCAGTGTGTAGCGCGAGGCCCCACAAGTCGGTGCGTTGCTATAGTGCTGGTTAAATGCGCGGCCTTGGGCTGCGATTTTATCGATGTTTGGCGAATGAATATAGTCGGCTCCAAAGCACTTGAGCTCAGGACGCAGATCATCGATACAAATGAGTAGGACGTTGGGCTGCTGGGCTGCAACGGAGGTGAGGCTAATTAAGCCTAAGAAGAGGATATGGACTGTTTTAAACATTCGATTTGGGGTGTATTTTATTTATAGAGTTCTTTTTCGTAGCGTGCAGCTTTAGCAAACGTTCAGTGTCTTCGAGCCATTGGCCAGCACGCCCCACGTCTGTTAAAGCTGCACGCTACGGGTATTTACTAGCTGCTGCTCAAAGGCGCGGCCATAGTCGACATAGCTACTGTAGCATTCTTCCTCGTCGATGGCTTCACCGTCCGTTGCATGAAAGACGGTCGCGACGTGCGGCTCGATGGCATAGGCGCCAGCGTATCCGTCGGCCTGGAGAGCGGCTAGGATTTCGGGTAGGCGGCATTGGCCTTCACTTGGGAGGGTGTAACGCTCTGGCTCGTCGCTGCCTTCGAGGGGATTGAGGCAGTCTTTAATGTGGACGTGTGCAACATCTGCTTTGACGGCTTGGTAGAATTCGAGGGCGTCCTGCCATGGGTAAGGCGCAGATTTTGAGCGGTCGCGTTGAAAGACGGGATTGCCGGTGTCGAACACGAGTTTCAAACCGGGAACTTCCTCGATGAGGCGCAGTGTATGCTCTGCGGAGAACCCGCCCCAGTTCATACAATTTTCGTGAACGGTTTGCAGGCCCGCATCGGCGAAGCGGGCAACGATCTCGCGCAAGCGGCGAAAGCGTTCGGCCTCGAACTGATCCTCGCCCCATGGCTGTTGCGCGTAGGACATGACGCGTATCAGCTTGGTGCCGAGACGCTGCATGCGCGGAATGGTACGCTCAATCTCGCCGAGTGTGATCGCGAAGTCGGATTCGATCGGTTTCGACCAACTGCCAATTAGTGAGCCGAACTCGATTACTTGGATGCCAGCGGAATCGAGTTGGTCGGCGGCGGCGTTGAAGTCATCTTCAGACAGGTCGTGGATGTTCTGGCCGTCGATACTGCGCGCAGATAGGTGCTTCCAGCCCAGTGCTTGCGTGGCTTTGATTTGTGTGGCTAGAGATTGTCCAGCTTCGTCTGTGAATCCTGTTAAGAGCATAAGAAGTATGAAAGTGGGAAAGTGGGAAGGTGGCCGCGCTGCGCGCGGAGTGAAACGCCTTCGGCGAGTGAGAGTGAAGAAGCGCGAGTAGCGCTCTTGCGGGAGGCTACGAACGAAAACTGGACGACATAAATGCGTTACGGGAGTTCGATTTTTTCGCCGCCGTTTTGCGCGGACTTGTAGATGGCTTGAATCAGTTCGACGCATTTGCGCGCTTCGCTGGCACCTGTGCTGGGTTCGCGGCCTTCTTGGATGGCGTTGACGATTTCTTCGAAGTTGCGCTGGTGCTGATAGAAGTTGATCGCAGTTGGATCGTTCGCGCCGAGGCCGGCGTCGGCGCCTTGCATGAACTGAGCGCGGATGGCTTCATCCTCGTCGGTTTCGTTCATGAAGTCCCAGGTTTCGAAGGCTTCATCGGCGAGGAAGACGGAGCCTTCGGTGCCGGAGAGTTGCACACGGGCAGGGTGGCCGTTTTTGGACCACGTGCAGGTGCTGCCTTCGATGATGCCGCGCGCGCCATTTTCGAATTCGACGATGGCGACGGCGATGTCTTCGACTTCGATGTCGGTGTGGGCGAGGCAGGCGGTGTTGGCCTGCACAGACTTCACGGGGCCAGCGAGGTAGAGCAGTGCATCAATTGTGTGGATCGATTGATTCATCAGTGCGCCGCCGCCGTCGAGCGCCCAAGTGCCACGCCATCCAGCGGAGTCGTAGTAAGCTTGATCGCGATACCATTTGATGTAGGCGGATGCGGATGTGAGCTTGCCAAAACGTCCTGCATCGGCGGCTTTCTTGAAGGCGTCCATGCCTGGGTGGAAGCGGCGGTTGAGCACGGCGGCGATAGTGACGTCTTTGACCTTGGCGGCTGCGACCATTTGGTCGATGCGCTCGGTGGTGACTTCGAGTGGCTTCTCGATAACGACGTGCTTGCCTGCTTCGATCGCAGCCATGGCTGGGTCGAAGTGCGCACCCGAGGGTGTGCCGATGGTGACGATGTCGATCTCTGGATCGGCTAGCATGGCTGCCACGTCGTCGTAGGCCTTTGTGCCGTATTGCTCGGCAAATGCCTGCGTGCGTTCCAGCACGCGATCCGCCGCGCCGATGAGTTCGCCGCCTGTCATGGCTGCAATTGCTTTGGCGTGAAAGCCGCCGATCATTCCTGTTCCTATAATTCCGAAGTTCATATTAAATATTATTGTGCTGCTTGTTTGTTTCTTGCGGCGAATCCACGGAGTCCGATGACTGCGAGAATCACTAGGCCTGCGATGCCGATCATGCCCGGAGTGCCCTTGTTGCAGAGTGCCCAGACCGACGCGAATGTCGCGACGCCAGCGGCGATGGCCATGAGTGCGTTGATGAGTATGCGGTTTTTAGGTAAGCTATCGCCCAGTGCTGACTTGGAGTTCATCAGTAGCAGGAAGGCGAGATACGCAATCGGTAGCAGGGTGGTGGCGATTACGGAGGCGGGAATTGCCATGGCGGCTTTGGCGCCGCCACTCCAAAGGTAAGGTGAAAACAGTCCGGCGATGGCTGGCATCGATGCGCCGATGATGAAGTATTTCGCGTTGCCGACTTGGTTGAATGCTTCGCTGATCGCGTAGCCATTCATCATCATGTGCACGAGCAACGTGGAGATGGCCATGGCCAGCACACCGATGCCGAAAATCGTCTGCGCATGTTTGCCGAGAAAGGGCTCGAGGGATTGAGCGAGATTGACTGAGTCGCGATTGGAGAGCATGGCGGCGAGCTGTTTCTCCGCTAAGGGAGCGGCCGCACGTGTCGCACTTTTGGCTGTATCATCGAGTGTGATGAATGCCGCGTTGTGTGTGGCTAAGCTGCCATCCAGCACTTTGTAGTAGGCTTTTTCCATTTGCGGAAAAGGGGTGCCGTCCTCGGCGAGCACATCGGCGTATTTGGCGTGGAAAGATGCCGCAGATGCAATGACGAGTGCGGACGCTCCCAAGATGAATGGCACGAATAGTCCTAATACGAGGTCGAAGCGCGAGAGTTCGCGGTGCTGTTTGCCCCAGCCTTTTTTCTTGAGGCTGTAAGGCAGCAGGAAGGTCATGTTAATGCCCACGGCGGTGCCGAAGGCGGCGATGATCTTAGTCCGTTGCTCGGAAGTGACATACTCTGTCCAGTAAGCGGCATGTTCGCCAGTCGTGGCGATAGCTGCTGCGATTTGATCGGTCGGTCTGAACAGCGCTGAAAAATCAGGAATGAGGCCGGCAAATAGGCTGCCCCACGAGACCGCGCCATTCTTAATCAGGGTCACGACCACCGCCATGAAGGCGAGCACGATGACCGCGACCAGACCCTTGAGTAGATTATCGATATAGCGGGATGCTCGTTCGTTTTTCTGAGAGAGCGCGATCAGTGAGAGTGCGATCACGAATAGGGAACCAGTGATCACATAAGGGCCGGGCGTGAATCCCAGATTGTCTTCTAACGCGCCGCGGCCAAGTGAGAACTGGGCGGCGCAGAATACGGTGTCGGCAATCACGGTTGCGATCAACCAACTCCAAGCGAGTGTCGGAGACACCTTCTTTTGCATGACCCGAAACGGGCGTTCTTCGCATGAGAGGGTGACGTAAGAAATGGCACCGAGCATGATGATGCCGCACAGCATCGCCAGTGGTTGCAGCCAGAGGAATTCATATCCGCCAATGATGCCGAGGTAGAGCGCGCCGACGAGTGAGCCACCGCCGAGGGTGACTGCGGCCTGCACCCAACCGGGGCCGGTCATTTTACTGTAACCAGCCAGCTTGCCGAGGAATCCTCGGCTTTGGATGGATTGAATTTGTTCGATATTGTTTTGCATTTTGGAGCAGAGGCTAGTTATTGAAGGATTCCTCGTAGCGAACGGAGCCGTTGACGCGGTGGTGCTTGAAGGTGATTTGACCGATTTTGCTATCGACATCGACGCTTAGGAAACCGCCTTTGACGCGGAGGAAGCGATGCATCTCTCCGTAGAACTCTTCACTATAGCCTTGGGCATGTTTGTCAGAGGCGGGGCCGCAGGAGAATTCGCGCAGTCCAGTCTTCGTATCGATGGAGGCGTATTGCCAATGGCGGTCGCCGCAGACCACATACATGTTTGACTGAGCTGCGATGAACGCGCGGATCTCGTTTCCTTCGCTGGCGAAGGCGGCATTGGAGTGATTGTCATTCTTGCCTTTTAAGCGGTCAGGGCCAACGACAGGTGTCGGGCTAAGTAGGACCTTAAAGGTCGCATCCGATGCCTGCACGGTGTCGAAAAACCACTGCTTTTGTTCAGCTCCCCAGATGCTTTTGTCCGGGCCGTCTGGCATATTGTTTGGGCTGCGGAAGTCGCGGCCTTCGACGAGCCAAATTTGTAGATCCTTACCCCAGCGAATGGTGCGGTAGGTCTTTTCGCCCATCGGCACTTGCTCGCGAAAGGTGGCGAGGCCTTGTTCCCATGTTAAGTCGAAGTAGTTTTGTCCAGGGCATGCATCGTCCTTGAGGGTGTCGTGGTCGTCTTTGATGAAGTAGCTGCTGACGTTATTATGGAAGTCGCGGATGAACGGCATTGCGAAGATGCGGTTCCATTTGAAGCGTGCGAGCTCGAGGTTAGTCGAAAAGGGAGCTGGCCTATCGTAATACTCGATGTCGCCAGCGTGCACGAAGAAGTCGGGCTCTAATTGCTGCATTACGGGGTAGATCTTATGTCCGTTCTCGGGATCGTCGCGGCGGTGGTAGTCACCGCAGGTGGTGACTACGAAGCGGATATTCTCAGCTTGGTCTCGGGCTGGAGCTGTGCGGAACTTTCCTTTGAGTTGGCACGGTTCGCTGCCATCTGTGCCTTCGACGGAAACATCGTAGGTTGTGTTTGGGCTGAGATTGGCTAATTTAAATTGGTGTGTGTAATCGTTTTCTGAAGTCACAGTTTCCCACTCTGTTGACTGCATTGCTTGGGCGTCGCCTGTAGGCCAATAGGTGATACGGACGTCTCCACTGGCTCCCATGACGCTTCCTTGCATGCTGGAAAGGTCAGAGTGTTGGGGTTGTTTTTTAGCGTCTTTTTCGTAGGAGAAAAGTTTACCCTCAGTATTCCGATTGGGGTGCGCTGTGAGTCGTGTCCAGATGATTGCCGAGGCGGAGTCGACTTCACCTATTTTGATGCCATTGGCCATGTGGACTTCGGCATGCAGTGGAAGGGCTCCAGTGAGAAGGCAATAGATCGCGATGAGCGAAACTGAGTTTTTTATTATCATTGAGGAATTACAGTTCTCGGATTTGGACGTTCTTAAACCAGGCATCGTCGTTGTGATCTTGCAGGAGGATGGGACCAGCCCATGAACCGAAGCCTTCATTCTTGGAATATTTACTCTTTTGGAAGCGTTGGTTCCAGACGTCGCTGCCGACTTCGATGTCGACGATCTTTTCACCATTGAGCCAATGCTGGATGGTGTTGCCGTCGGCGAGGATACGCGATTGGTTCCATTCGCCGACGGCGAGGATTGGTTTGCTGTCGGGGGCGGCTGCGAGTTCGTAAAGAGAACCTGCGCGGTGTGTTGGATTCTTACCGTCCTGGTGCTTCGCGTCGTCTAAAATTTGGTATTCGAGCCCTAGCGCGCCTTTGGTCCGATACTTTAAGCCGCTATTGCCTGCTTCGGAAATCTTCCAATCGAAATGGAGTTCAAAGTTTTCATAATGCTGTTTGGTGATGATGTCGCCACCTCTACTGAGTCGGTGGACGACCCCATTTTCAATGCTCCATCCTTTGGTGACGGCATCGCCGTTTAAGTTCGTCCAATTCGAGAAGTTGTCGGAGGCAAACAGAGAGGTCCATTCGGTTGAGCTGGAGCGGACGGCCGTGTCATCGGCGGTGAGCTCCATGATTCTTATATTACGAAAGCGGTAGATCTGGTCTTTTTCGCCATGGTGCTGAAGTGCGATGTATCCCTTGGCATCTTTCTGGTCATGGATATCTGTGGTCGTGACGCCATTTACGGAGATCTTAATATGACCACCGCGGCATTCGATGCGGTATTTGTTCCAGTCATCACGCTTGAAGCAGTCGCCTGCACGTTCGACAAATGCAGCGATGGACTGTTCCTTTGCCTCTTTGGATTTTGCGTGATCGCGGTTAGGGGAGATAAACCAACCGCGGCGTCCCTCATCGTAGAGGCCGCCGGACCATTTTCTGCCGGATGGGTCAACTTCCGCCTGATAGCCGAACATCCTGTTCTTTGACTTGTGACTTCGGAACAGGAAGCCTGAATTACATTTTCCCTCTGGCATCTTCACTTCCACTTCGAAGATGAAATCAGAATATTCTTTTACGGTTGATAGGAACCACTTTGATTTTTCCGTGGTGAGGTGGATTTCGCCATTCACGACTTCAGCCTTCCCCCAGTCGTAAGGATTCTGCCAATGTGCTAGGTCTTTACCATTGAAGAGGTCAATCCATTCGCCCGCAAATGATGGGCTTCCTGCCAGCAGGCATGCCGCCAGTATGCTAATCCAGTATTTTGTGTCTTTCATATTATATTCTGTGTTACCTGTTATATGATCTATAGGCGATAGAACTCTTCCCAGCCCTTGCGTGGTGCGGGATCGAGGAGTGTGTTGGCGGCTTTGTTATTGGTGATCTGCTTACTGTTGCTGTCGAATTCCAGTTCGCCGCCGAAGCGTTGGGATAGGACCCCGAGGTTGAACACCTGCGTGAGCTCGCCGCTGACACTGAAGGGCGAGCGCGCTGTTTCTTCGCCTTTACAGGCGAGTAGGAAGTTGGCGTAGTGATTGGAATTCTTTTGCGAGAACTTTGGCAATTCGTCGCGCATCGCCTTGTATTTTTCACGCGGAACGATTTGCAGCGGCTGCCCGTGGTGGCCGCCTTGGAAGGTGAGTTCCTTACCGTAGAGCACTTTACCGGGGCGATTGAGTGTGGTGGGACCGTGTGTGACTTCGCCGGTTTCTTTGTTGGTCACTGGCTCGCTGAATTCGGTTTCAAGCTGTGGCTTGTTTTTGACGCCGTCATACCAAGTGACTTCGCAGGCGGGTAGGTCGGGGCCGCGTTCGGGGAAGTCGAAGCGAATCGTGGAAGAGTCGGGGTAGATCAAGTCGCTCTGGTTGACTCCGTCGCGGTGGACTGCGGTGAGCTTTGTGGGTAGGCCGAGTTCTAAAAAACGATGGCATGTATCCAGAATGTGTGGCCCCCAGTCGCCGAAGCAGCCGCTGCCGTAGTCATACCAGCTGCGCCATTCTGCGGGGTGAAGTTTTTTGCTGTAAGGGTGTGGTTGTGCCACCGTATCCATCCATTGCTCCCAGTTGACGCCAGGGGGGAGTGGTTCGCTAGGGTAGGCGGTGGTGCTGTTGCCCCAGCCATGCCAGCGGCGCGGGCTGTTCATGTGGGCGGTGATGCGAGTGATGTCTTTGATGATACCGGCTTCGCGCCATGCTTTGAATTGAAAATAGTTGGCGCCGGAGTGTCCTTGATTGCCCATTTGAGTGACGAGGTTCGGGTGCTTAGCTGCCATGCGCATGAGTCGCTCAGTTTGGCCGAAGGTGTGGGCGAGTGGCTTTTCGACATACACGTGCTTGCCGAGTGATAGCGCCATCATAGTCGCGGCAAAGTGCGAGTGGTCGGGAGTCGCGATCAGCACGGCGTCGATTTGACCAGCCATTTTATCGAACATGACACGGAAGTCGGTGAACGTCGGTGCGTCGGGGAACTGCTGTAGGCTTTTCTGGGTGTGCTTGCCTTGCAGGTCGATATCGCAGAGGGCGACGACGTTGCAGTGGCCAGACCCAAATAGGGTGCGTAGGTCGTTCCCTCCCTGGTTGCCTATGCCTATCACGGCTAGGTTGACTTTTTCGCTGGGGGCGAGTCCGGTGGAGGACTTATTGCCGAGTGCGATGTAGGACGGCAGGATTGTGAGTGCGCCGAAAGCGGCGGAGGATTTGAGGAAGCCGCGGCGGCTGACGCCTGATTTTGGGAGGTTCATGTTTATCCGGGATGTCGTTGTGATTAAAGTGACCCCCTGTAACTGAAAACACTAAATAGTTCATTTATCGAACAAACAAATTTAAATTTTCAGGTTTTAGCAAGTTAAAATATGTGCTTTTGTTTCCAAATGCCTTTAAAACAGCGATACGACCGTAGTGACATTCGCCGACTCAATGCGGTCAATGTGTTAGCGCAATTGAGGACGTCAGGTCCGCTTTCGCGTGCTAACATTGCTTCCAATATCGGGCTGACGCGCGCGACGGTCTCAAGTATTGTCGCAGCGTTGATCGAGTCAGGGTTGATTAGCGAGACTGAGTTCACGGTGGGTGGGGCGGGGCGTCCAGGCTTGTTGCTGAACCTGAATCCAAAAGCGGGCTGTATGATCGCGGTTGAAATCGATTTGGATCGGATCTCGATTGTGCTGGCGAATTTTGGGTTGCAGGAATTGTGGAGCCAGGGTGTTTCCGTTGAGCCTGATTCCGCACCTGAGAAAGTGTTGGCATCAGCTGCAAGCTTGGTTGAGTCTGCTATGGAGCAAGCGTCTAGCGTGGGCTTGAAGTGTTTCGGGGTTTGTGTGGCTTGGGCTGGGCTAGTGCGGCGGGATGCCGGAGAGTTGGCTTATGGTCCGACTTCTGGTTGGCGCGATGTGGCGCTGAAGGCGGAGTGGGAGGTTCGGTTTAAGGTGCCGGTATTTGTTGAAAATGAGGCGCATGCAGGTGCGTTGGGTGTGCATCATTTTGGTGCGATGGCGGGGCGGCGGAATTTGATCTATTTGAGCTTAGGTGAGGGGCTTGCTGCGGGCGTATTTGTGGATGGTGTGTTGCTGCGCGGAAAGCAGGGCTTTGCTGGGCAAGTCGGGCATACGGCTTTTGTTGAGGGAGGCACTCTTTGCAGTTGTGGTAAGCGTGGTTGCTGGGTGACGGAAGTCGGTGGGGCAGCCGTGCGCCGAAAGTTGGCGGCGGCTGGTGTTGCCTTGTCGGAGTCGGGCGAGAGTGCAGTGGACTGGCTAGATTCGGTTCAAGCCTTGGCTGCGGCGCAAGATCCTCGGGTATTGCAAGTTTTACAGGAGGTTGGCGCACAGTTGGGAGCGGGTTTGGCCCAGTTGGTGCAGACTTTTAATCCCTCTTTGGTTGTGCTTGGTGGGCGTCTGGGTGGTTTGATGCAGCCTGTCCAGGTGGTGATCGAGACCTCGCTAAAATCTGCAGTGCTGGCTAGCATGGCGGAGGAATTGGAGCTGCAGATCAATGATGGCGAAGCGGATTGTTTGCGCGGGGGCTTAGCGACGATCTTTAATGCGGTGATGACGAATCCACCTTTGGGGCGCAATTCATTGCGAGTTTAAGAATTCTCACTGTATGTGAGCTGAATTAGGTGCAGTAATCCTGCCACTTCAGCAACATGAGCGGTGAGGATTTGCTAATTACGCTGCCGCATGTTCTTTCATCGTTCGATAGTCGAGCTTGCCGGTGCCGAGTAGAGGCAGTGCATCGACCAGTTGCCAATCCTTGGGGTTTGGTTTCCAGAGGTTCGGTATCTCGAGTGCTTTGAGCATTTCGCGGATACTGTCTTCAGTTAGATCTGTTGAAGTGTGCAGCACGCAGAGTTTCTCGCCTTTACGCTGATCGGCGATCGCGACGACTGCGAGCGCATCCGGCCCGAGCTCGAGTGCTTCTTGCAGGTTTTTTTCGACTGCACCGTGCGAGATCATTTCACCGCCGAGTTTACTAAAACGGGAGAGGCGTCCGGTAATCGCGAAGAAGCCGTCGATATCCATCAGACCAATATCGCCGGTATCATACCAGCCATCGTGCAATACGGATTCGGTCAGTTCTGGTTTCTTCAAGTAGCCGACCATGACGTTTGGGCCTTTAATATAAATCAGACCAGCTTCGCCAGGAGCAAGGGTGTCGCCGGTTTCCGGATGCACGATCTTGATCGCCATTCCAGGAAGGGCACGTCCGAGGCGGTCTTCGCGGTTGCCGATCTCTTCGAGATTATCGATTTCGACATTTGGTAGACTCAGTGCGCACACGGGTGAAAGCTC
>TARA_B110000208_G_scaffold36623_2_pt1 | contig 19782 bp, 10 predicted proteins | sample TARA_B110000208 | Tara Oceans TARA_B110000208 (sample SAMEA4397426) | marine metagenome | biome: Polar Biome; feature: [SRF] surface water layer (ENVO:00010504); material: water (ENVO:00002006), including particulate matter (ENVO:01000060) such as... | depth 5 m
AAGTTGCCATTCGTCGGGAAAATCACTATCAGTTTCGCTAATGCTAGCGATTCCTGGCAATTTTCTAAGCTGGGTGATGTCGTTTTTTGTTGCCACAATCACGCGCCTTGAGACGGTTGCCTTCGCTTCTTTAATAGTGCCATCAAAAACCTTTTTACCTTTGGTTATAAGCAAAATATGATCGCATAAACGCTCAGCATGCTGCATAACATGCGTGGAAAAAATAACAGTCTGGCCATTGCTTGCCATGTCGTTAATCAATTCTTCAAGAACCGATTGATTGATGGGGTCCAGTCCGGAAAACGGTTCATCTAAAATGATCAGCTCAGGTTCGTGGGCGACTGCTGACAAAACCTGTACCTTTTGCCCCATTCCCTTAGAGAGCGCCTCGACTTTTGATTCGGCGAAATCCTTCAGCCCATATTTTTCCAATAAGCTAAATGCTTGATCCTTAGCCTGTTTTTTTTGCATACCTTTCAGCATGGCAAAATATTGAATAACGGCCCAGACTTTCATTTTCTTATAGAGGCCTTTCTCTTCGGGGAGATACCCAATGCGGTTGCGGACATCCAATGCGTAAGGGCTGCCGAGAATTGAAACAGTGCCGCTGGTAGGCTTAATAATTCCAAGAATCATGCGAATAGTGGTGGTCTTGCCAGCACCATTAGGGCCTAGGAAACCATAAATAGAGCCCTTGGGTATATTCAAGCTAATACCATCAACAGCAGTAAAATCGCCATAGGTTTTTATTACGTTCTCAAGTCTAAGAACTGAATCTGGCATAAAAGGCTTCGTTGGCTGAATTGATTACAGATAGAGTATGTCAGAAAGCTCACTCGCTTAGGAAGAGTTTGCTAAAGAGAACATTCTGAAGAATATTTAGAGGAAAGATAGTCGTAACGGTCAGGAAAAGGCAACGCAACAGGTAGCGCGTAAGCACATGGCTAGCTTATTTCAGTGCCTAGGTGATCTATTCCGAGGCACTCACTCAGGTAAAGGTGGCATCACAGTAAATAGAAAGTTAACGCAGGGTAAGCACAGTCTTTCAATCTGCGCTGGACCCTGACTGTTCTTACTGAGAGTCCAGATAGTTGTCTATTTCTTCGGCCACTAAGCGGCCCTCGTCGATTGCTCTAACCACTAAGGATTGGCCCCTGCGGCAATCTCCAGCGGCAAATACCTTGGCTTTAGAGGTTTGGAATTTTTTATACTCTGCTTTGTAGTTCGAGCGACCATCCAATTCTAATTCCAAAGCTTCACTGACGTAATGTTCAGGGCCTAGAAAGCCCATTGACAAAAGAATAAGGTCAGCTTCCCAGAACTTAACACTGCCAGGGACTTCTTTAAAGTTTTGATCTACCTCGACAGTATTGATACCAAGAAGTCCACCGTCTTCGTCTCTAACAAACTCTTTGCCTGATATTGAATAAGCGCGGGGATCTTGGCCAAATTTCTTTGCAGCTTCTTCGTGGCCATAGTCGACTCTGTGAATTTTGGGCCATAACGGCCAAGGATTATCGTCTGCGCGATCAACCGGCGGTTTTGGCATGATTTCAAAATTAACTAAAGACTCGCAGCCGTGCCGAAGTGATGTACCGATACAGTCAGTTCCCGTATCACCCCCGCCGATGACGATGACCTTTTTGCCTTTGGCAGAGAGATACTCGCCGTTGTTTAATTGAGAGTCGAGCAGGCTTTTGGTGTTGCGCCAGAGAAAATTCATCGCAAAGTGAACGCCGTCACCCGCGCGGTTGGGTATGTTTAGATCTCGTGGAGTGGTGGCGCCAGTTGCAAGTAACAGAGCGTCGGTTTGCTCCAACAAGTCACTTACCAAAATGCCCTTTTCGCCGGTTCCGCCAATATCGGCATTGACTACAAATTTGACGCCTTCTTCTTTAAGTAAATTAACTCGTCGATCAACGACGTCTTTCTCAAGCTTCATGTTGGGAATGCCGTACATTAACAAACCGCCAATTCGGTCATCTCTTTCATACACGGTGACATCATGGCCAGATAGGTTTAGTTGAGCCGCGGCTGCTAACCCCGCAGGGCCAGATCCCACCACAGCAACTTTTTTACCTGTGCGGTGCTGCGGCGGATTCGCGACCACCCAGCCCTCTTCAAAGCCTTTGTCGACAATCGCACATTCTATGTTTTTAATGGCGACTGGAGATTCATTAATGCCAAGTACACATGATCCCTCGCAGGGGGCCGGGCAGACTCTTCCAGTAAACTCCGGAAAGTTGTTGGTCTTATGTAATCTCTCTAAAGCTTCCTTCCAGCGGTTGTTATAAACCAAATCATTCCACTCTGGAATTAGGTTATAAACCGGGCAGCCCTGTTCTGACTGGCAAAATGGAACTCCACAGTCCATACATCTGGCACCTTGATCGGCTAGGTGTTTTTCATCGCGGTCCGTATAAATCTCTTTAAAGTCTACGAGTCGCTGGGTTGCATCACGATAGGGTGCAGTTTCACGCTCAAATTCCTTAAATCCAGTCGGCTTTCCCATTTCTATCCTTAATTCTTTTTATCAATAAACGAACACTCAACCATCAGGCTGCGGAAACTGCTGCTGCTCGCTCTTCAAGTACGCGTTTATAATCTGTTGGCATCACTTTCACAAACTGACGAAGTGACTGCTCCCAATTTTCCAAAATAGACTTCGCTACTGGGGACTCGGTATAGTTAGCATGATTCTGAATTAATGCTTTAAGTTCTAGAATGTCGCTTGCTGCAGTGACGCTATCCAGATCATAGGTTTCCATATTGCACTGTGGTGGTAATGCATTTTCTGGATCCCATATGTAGGCTATGCCGCCGCTCATCCCTGCACCAAAATTGCGCCCAGTCTTACCAAGGACAACCACACGACCACCCGTCATGTACTCGCAGCCGTGGTCACCAATTCCTTCAATCACTGCTGATGCGCCGCTGTTTCTAACAGCAAATCTTTCCGCGCCGATGCCCCGAAAATAGGCTTCTCCGCTGGTGGCTCCATAAAGATTTACATTGCCGGCGATGACATTTTCTTCAGCCTTAAAGGTACTTTCCTTTGGCGGGTAAATAATAATTTTTCCACCGGAAAGGCCTTTGCCAACAAAATCATTGGCATCGCCCTCAACTGTGAGAGTAATACCCTTGGCTAACCAGGCGCCTAGGCTTTGTCCTGCTGAGCCATTGAGCTTTATATTAATCGTATCATCTGGGAGCATCTCCGCCTTCCAGCGTTTGGCCACTTCATTGGAAAGCATTGTTCCAACGACGCGATTAATGTTGATTATTTCGTGTTCAATATAGACCTTTTCACCTGTCTCTAAAGCTGATTTGGCAAGTTGAATAAGCTCGTTATCCAAGGCTTTTTCTAGACCGTGGTCTTGATCTTGAGTTTTGTAGAATTCAGTCCCTTCAAAGATTACTTTGGCAGGTTCGAGCATAGGGCTTAGGTCTAGGCCTCCAGCTTTCCAATGATTAATGGCATCGTCAGTCTTTAAAAGGTCAACTCGACCAACCATCTCATTGACAGTGCGAACCCCTAGTTCGGCCATGATTCCTCTTAAGTCTTCTGCAACCATCCAAAGATAATTCACGACGTGTTCGGGCTTGCCTTTGAACTTCTTACGCAGTTCAGGGTCTTGTGTGGCGATTCCAACAGGGCAGGTATTCAAATGACACTTACGCATCATGATGCAGCCAAGTGTAACAAGTGGCGCTGTGGCGAAACCAAATTCTTCAGCACCTAGCAAGGCAGCGACAGCGATATCACGTCCTGTTTTTAGCTGGCCATCGGTTTGAAGTACAACCCGTGAACGCAAATTATTCATCACCAGGGTCTGGTGTGTTTCTGCGACTCCCAACTCCCAAGGTAGGCCCGCGTGTTTAATAGAAGTGAGTGGTGATGCACCAGTGCCGCCATCGTGGCCGGCTATAACTAGGTGCTCTGCCTTCGCTTTAGTAACACCTGCTGCGACTGTTCCCACGCCTATTTCTGACACCAGCTTTACGCTAATGCGGGCTTCACGATTTGCATTCTTAAGGTCGTGAATCAGTTGGGCGATATCTTCAATAGAATAAATATCATGATGGGGTGGTGGACTAATCAGTCCTACTCCAGGGGTGGAGTGACGAATACGTGCAATGTTCTCGTCAACCTTGCCGCCGGGCAGTTCGCCGCCTTCTCCTGGCTTAGCGCCCTGAGAAATCTTAATTTGCAGTTCATCGGCATTGGTCAGATACCAAGCGGTTACGCCAAACCGGCCAGACGCTACCTGCTTAATTGCCGAGCGCTTTGAATCACCGTTTTTCATGGTTTCAAATCGTGATGGGTCTTCCCCACCTTCTCCAGTATTGGATTTTCCGCCCATTCTGTTCATAGCAATAGCGAGCGATTCATGGCTTTCCTGAGAGATAGAGCCAAAACTCATTGCGCCGGTAGCAAACCGTTTTACGATTTCGCTTGCCGGTTCAACTTCATCTATATTGATAGCTTCATTGACTGTTTTATCAAATTTCAGCAACCCGCGGAATGTGCAGCGGCGAGTGCTGTCGTCATTTGAATGTTTCGCAAAGGCCGCATAAGCTTCAGGGCTGTTAGTTCTTGCGGCTATTTGCAAGCTGGAAATAGTATTCGGATTCCACATGTGGGAATCGCCACCGGAACGCCAGTGGAAGTCACCGGGGTTAGCCAGCACAGAAACTTTATCGCTGTCTTTTTCAGGGAAACCGATACGGTGTCTGCGCTTTGACTCTTCGATTAAAACGTCAAAGTTAACGCCCTGAACACGGCTTGCTGTGCCCACAAAACAAGCTTTAACAATTTCGTCGGCGAGCCCAACGGCTTCAAATATCTGGGCGCCCTTGTAAGACATTAAAGTTGAGATGCCCATCTTAGCCATCACTTTCAGCATGCCTTTCTTAACACCTTTCTTATAAGCTGCGACAATACTATCTTCGGTCTTATAAGCATCGCCAAGCAGGCCTTCTTGATTAGCTCTCCATAGTGCTTCAAACGCTAGATAGGGGTTTATGGCGTCCGCACCATAGCCTGTTAGCAAACAGTGATGGTGGACTTCTCTGGCTTCACCAGTTTCCAAAATTATGCCAATTTGAGTGCGCTGATGACTGCTAATAAGGTGATGATGAACGGCGCCACAAGCAATCAATGTACTTAGCGGGATGCGCTTGGCGGAGGTCGCTCGGTCAGAAAGGATGACAAAGGAAAAACCGTTTGCAATGGCATCATTGGCCTCGACGCAGATCCTTTTTATCGCCTGCCGATAGCCATCTTCGTCATTGGCATCAAAAGTGGTATCGATTAGTTTAGATTTCATGCCTCTGAAATCCATGTTTTTTATATCAGTAAGTTGCTGATTAGAAAGAATTGGATGCTCTAGGCTTAAGCGTCTCGCTTGCTCTGGAAGCGTTGTGAGCAGATTGCCCTCTGGTCCTATAAAGCATTCCAGAGACATCACTACTTCTTCGCGTATGGAATCGATAGCAGGATTCGTGACTTGAGCAAACAGCTGCTTAAAGTAGTCATAGATCATGCGTGGCTTGTCTGACAAGCAGGCAAGTGCGGAATCGTTGCCCATAGAACCGAGAGGGTCACGTGCCTCAGTAACTAGAGGAATTAGCATGAAATGCATGGTTTCAATTGTGTAGCCGAAAGCTTGCATTCGCTGCAATGTGTTTTCGCTGTCAAGACTGTGATCGGCACTGCCGCTGCTGACGTCAGCCAAGATCACCTTCTGATCTCGAAGCCATTCTCCATAAGGTCGCTTGCCTGCAATGCCAAGCTTAAGTTCTTCGTCTGGGATTAATCGACCTGCTTCAAAATCTAGCAGAAACATTTTCCCTGGCTCAAGTCGGCCTTTGTGCTTCACATTTGTAGGGTCCACATTTATGACACCAACTTCGGAAGCCATGATGACGTGATCATCGTGAGTAAGATAATAGCGGCTAGGGCGCAATCCGTTTCTATCTAAGACGGCACCAATATAATTACCGTCAGAAAAAACGATAGAAGCAGGACCATCCCAAGGCTCCATCAATGCAGAATGGTATTCGTAAAAATCTTTTTTGGATTGCTCCATATTAACGTCTGACTGCCATGCTTCTGGAATCATCATCATTACGGATTCTTGTAATGAACGCCCAGATAGCAGCATAAATTCGAGCACAGCATCAAAGCTTCCGGAGTCTGAGCAATCGCTGTCGATAATGGGGAAGATTGAAGAGAGTTTGTCACCAAATACGTCAGTACTGGCTTTGCCTTCTCTAGCAACCATGGAATTTACGTTGCCACGCAGAGTATTGATCTCGCCATTGTGGCTCATAAACCGGTTTGGCTGGGCACGGTCCCACGACGGGAAAGTGTTGGTGCTGAAGCGAGAATGCACCATGGCCAAATGCGTTTTAAAATTGGTGTCGGTCAGGTCTGTATAAAAAGGAAACAACTGGCCGGGTGTCAACATGCCTTTATAGACAATAACCTTTGTTGAAAGGCTACATGCATAGACTTGCTTCGCTTCGGTCAAAGAAGCATCGTTACGCAGGCGATGAGTGAAACGTTTTCTTATAATGTAAAGAACCCGTTCAAAGGCCTCTTGACCGAGTCCGTTGGCTGCGCCAATAAATAGTTGGTCTATGTGCGGTTGTGCCATGAGGGCTGCTGGGCCTACATCGGCTCCTATCGCATCCATCGGGACCTCGCGCCAACCGATAAGCTGCTGCCCTTCTTCTGCAATAATGTCGTTTATCGTTTGGCGACAAATTTCTCTTTCACTGACGATTTGCGGCAGAAATATATTACCAACAGCGTAGGCGCCCGGCGCCGGCAATGTTGCATCTAGCTGTTCGGCAGCAACTTTTGCAAAGAAGCTGTGAGGCAACGCCATTAAAATGCCTGCCCCGTCGCCAGTATTGGCTTCAAAGCCACAGCCGCCGCGATGGTCCATCCGTGAATTAAGATGGTAGGCGTCCAGCATGATCTGATGGCTCGGTTGCCCTTTAATATGGGCAACGAATCCAACGCCGCACGAGTCTTTCTCGAAAGCGGGGTCGTAAAGTCCTGTCTTCTCAGGGTAGCCAAATCGAAGAGATAGCTTGTTTGCGTCACTCATAGGTTCGTTGTTCTCTTTGTTTGTCGCCATTCAGTTCACTTTTTTGCTCCGCTACTCCTCTCCCGATAATGGCTTTTTGCCTCTCGGTGCTAGGTAAGTAAGCTGTAGTGTCTTGATAGGGCTAGACGATAGCTAATAACCCCTTCCAACTAAAGCCTTCATGGATATGTTTATCATTTCAAAAGGGGTCGATAAAAATAACACCACGACAGAATATGTCAAGGTAGTTGCGCCTTTCCGCAGATTCTTCGGTTTGCTAACTAACTGTTTTAACGTCTGTTATCGGTGGATTAGACTTAACAAACTGACAATATATTAACAAAATGTTTTCTAATGGGTTCGTTAGCAAGGCTTCGCCCATAATTTTTTAGGCTAGATGATCTTTATTTGGCTTTTGCTAAATCGAGGAGGATTGTTGTCAAATAGCTCTCGCATGGTAGAAAAACGGCCTTCTAAATCTAAGTGATAATCAATCCCATTTAGATTGGCGTGGCTGAAGTCCAATAACGCGTGAAACGACATAATGACGGGCCATACGGGCATTTGGCCAGCTTGCTAAACGCAGGCAGGTGATTTAATCTTGGGACTCTATTTTGGAGTGCTAAAAGACCAGTTAGCTGTAATCGAAGAACAGTGCCGATCTTATAGTCATGCAAATTTTTTTCTTATTAACGGAGGCGAGTGATCCCGTGAATTCAAAACTTTCCCGTAGACGCTTTATCAAAGGGGTGATTGCCTCTGGCGCAGCGGCCACCTCGACAGGCCTGTGGTATTCCGCCAATGGCCAAACCCGTCCAGCTGGTGCTGTGGAGCGCATGATTCGAATTAATGTCAATGGTCAAATGCGCAACGTAGACGTTGCACCGCAAGAGACTCTGGCCTCGACGCTCCGTTATAAGCTGGGCCTGACAGGCACAAAGCTGGGTTGTAACCGCGGTGAGTGCGGTGCATGCACTGTGTTGGTAGATGACATACCGACTTATGCCTGCTCAGTGCTGACACATTCAATGAAATCCAAGGCAATAGAGACTGTCGAAGGGCTAGAAGCACCGAATGGTGATCTCCATCCGGTGCAGCAAGCATTCGTTGAAGAGCTTTCTCCTCAGTGCGGTTATTGCACGCCGGGGCAGATAATGGCGGCTGTTGGTCTGCTTCGCACAAACTCTAACCCTACTCGAGAAGAAGCGCGTCAAGGCTTGGCAGGTAATCTCTGCCGCTGCGGTTCTTATGACTCTTATCTAGACGGCGTAATGCGCGCTGCACAAATAGGATAAAAATCATGGCATATATGCATATTGGTAAAGATTTTGTTCCACCAGATGTGCCTGGTAAGGTCACTGGAAAAATTAAGTACGCAGAAGACTACACCCGCGAAGGTATGGTCTATGCTCGGCTTCTAACTAGTCCCTTGCCTCATGCTCGCGTTGTAAACATCGACGCCACTGAAGCGTTGGCAATGGAAGGTGTATTCGGTATTTTAACCGCCGATGACGTTTATCCTGATGGCGAGAGCAACAGTACTGGCCTGAAAATTCTGACTAACCAGCCTACTATCGTAGGTGAGCCTATTTTGGCTTTGGCAGCGATAGACGAGAAAACTGCTGAAACAGCTATCGGAAAAATATCAGTAACTTTTGAGCGCCTACCTTTTGTTTTGGATCCGCTAGACAGTTTGGCTGAGGGCGGCTCTGACGCTTACGATGGCGGTAATACTTTTGTATTTCGCGAAGGCTTTAAATCAGAAAAATGGACACAAGACCAGGTGGCCAGTTTCCGCGCAGGCAACGAGCCTACCGCTGAGCCCCAGCAAACGGTTGCCTATGGCGATCTCGAAGCTGCTTTTGGTGAATCTGCCTACATATATGAAAGCACATTTACCACCGCCGGCTACCCCCATCAATCCATGGAGCCTCGCAGCGCTATGGCCTACTGGGAAGATGGCAAACTCTACCTCCACGGCACATCACAAAGTTTGACCGGCCTTGCCAATGATATGGCGGGCATTGTGGGTGTTCCTAAAGAAGATTTTGTTTTTATTAACGTGGCGACCGGCGGTGGTTTTGGCCAGCGCGCCCGCGCCAACAGCATTCCAAGCATGGCAATCCCAGCGAAATTATCCCAAAAGATAAATCGACCGGTGATGATGCGTATTACTCGTGAAGAAGAATTCACAATCGGCGGCGCGCGTCAGGGCTTCCAAGGCTGGGTTAAAGTAGGATTTAAAGCTGACGGAACAATGGCTGGTTGCGATTTATACATCGTTTCCGATAACGGAGGTAAAGGCGGTGGTGCCGATGCTTACTCAGCAGCGGACTGCATCAGTGTTCTCTATCAAACCGACGCAGTAAGATTCCGTGGTACTTCTATTGGCAGTAACACAGGGCACCGTGGCGCTCAGCGTGGGCCCGGACAAAATCAGATCGCTCCGATCATCTCGCCAATTTTAGATAAGGCAGCAGATGAGCTGGGCATAGACCGTTTAGAATTACGTAAATTGAACGCAGCACAAACCGGTGATGTTGGCGGCCCTCGCCGCATACCATTTACCAGTGCCTATATGCCAGAAGCATTAACAATGGCAGCTGATCGTTTTAACTGGGCAGATCGTCAGTCACGTCGTCGCCAGCGCAATGGCAGCAAAGTGATCGGACTTGGCATTGGCCAGGGCTATCACAATGCCGGCCGAAGCGGCATGGATGGCATCGTAATGATGGGCGTTGACGGTAGACTGAGAATTCACAACGGCGTTGGTAACCTAGGGACATATTCTTATGCATCTACGTCGCGAGCGGCAGCCGAAGCGCTAAAAATGCCTTGGGAAAGCTGTGACGTGATCAATGGCCGCACCGATAACAATCTTCCAATTACTTCACCGCAAGATGGCAGTAACTCGACGTTTACGAATACTCGTACAATGTGGGGTGCCGCTCAAGATATGCTGGCGAAGATGAAAGAAATCGCAGCCACTGATTTAGGTGGAGATGCCGCAGATTATGAAGTGTCCGATGAGCGGGTGCATCAGATTGCAGACGCGACTACAGGCATGACCTATGCGCAGGTTGCTCAACGAGCAATGGAGCTAGGCGGCAAATACACTGGTGAGGCCGATCTTCCAGAAGAGCTGCATGAGTTTACAGCTATATCGGTTTCCCGCTTGGCGGGAACCGGATTCATGGGCGTTTTCCATGACAGTAATCATGAAGGCAATCCTCCAGGATTTACGGTTACTTGTACTGAAATTGAACTCGATACGGAAACTGGCAAGTATGAAATTCTCGATATGATCAGTATCGGTGAGTGTGGCACGGTTCTTCATCCGCAGGGATTGAAAAATCAATTAGTTGGTGGCGCAGTTTGGGGTATCGGTTTGTCTGGTTATGAAAGACATTTATACGATCCGCAAAATGGTCTGCCAGCAAGCACAGGCTATTGGCAGAGTAAGGTACCTACTTACTTAGATACACCTTCTAAGATTCAAACCGGTTGGGTAGATTTACCTGATCCAGAGAATCCAGTAGGCGTACGTGGAATCGGCGAACCTGCGATGGGCGCAGTTTCTGCAGCCCTTACAGCCGCTATTTCGGATGCTCTAGATGGTCACATCTTTAATGCCGCGCCGATTACTGCGGACATGATCATAAACCACGTTGCCGGTGTTGACTCAGAAGCAGTCCCACTCGCACAAAACAATTTCAGAGGTTGATATGGTAGCTACTTCATATGACGTAATGCCCGATATTGAGCTTTATCAGCCAACTGATGAAGACAACGCTCTCGCATTAGCAAATTCGCTTGGCAAAGATGGTTGGTTGCTTGGTGGTGGTCAGGATACTTATGGCTGGTTAAAAGACCGCAATAAGACTCCGGCAGCTATGATCGAGTTGACTCAGATCGATGCATGGAAAGGAATTAAAGAAATTTCAACGGGTGTGGAAATTGGCGCGGTTACTACGTTAACTGATATAGCCAATAACCCACTCATTCAGTCTCGTTATGGACTTTTGGCAAAAGCTGCCAGCATTGTTGCTAGCCCGCAAATCCGAAACGTTGGCACAATCGCTGGCAACTTAGCGCAAGACGCTCGTTGCTGGTATTACCGGCGCGGTTTAGATTGCTACCGTGCTGGTGGCAACATTTGTTACGCCGATTCGCCTGAAGGCCTCAACCGTGAGCACGCTATTTTTGGTGCAAGTCGTTGTGTAGCAGTCAGCCCTTCGGATACAGCGCCTGCGTTAGTTGCTTTGAATGCCACAATGGTCATTTCAAGCGAAAGTGGCCAACGTTTGGTTGATGCAGAGGACTTCTTTGTAGGCCCTGATCGCGACATCGTCAACATGACTGTTTTGAACGAAGGTGAGATTCTAACTGCTATCCGATTACCTTCGGAATGGGCTAACGCTGAGTATTATTGGGAAAAAGTTGCTGACAGAAATGTTTGGGACTTTGCCTTGGTAAGTGTTGCGGCGGCTATGAAGGTGTCAGGTGACACCATTCAAGAAGCTCGTATTGCATGCGGTGCCGTTGAATGTGTTCCTCGTCGATTAAACAGCGTTGAAAATGCACTTCGGGGCCAACAGCGTTCAGAAGCATTGGCCGAGCAGGTTGCTGCAATGGCAACTGAAGGTGCTCGACCATTGAACTACAATCATTTTAAAGTGCCACTTATGGCTAATCTTGTTAAAAGAGCAGTCCGAGGATAATCCTCGGGCTTGCCCGCCGCAAGTTAGCTTAATAATAAGAATAGTAGTTATAAAACAAAAATTGAGAGGGCAGTAAAGTGGGAGAAATAGTCCGCTATAAACGCGATGTTTGGGGTGAGGAAGTTATTCTCGGTGTGTCTTGGGATCTGCTTTGGGTTGTTGCTGTAGCTGTTCTTGTTTTATTAGCAGCTCACGCAATCATTATGGCCGCTTTGGCCAACAAAAAAATTGAAAAAGCTTCCACAGGTGGTCGTCGTATGGTTCGTCATGAATCTATCGACAGATTATTCCATTGGGTTATGGCGCTTAGCATTTTTGCACTGATTATTACTGGCGTTGCGCCAATACTAGGTCTTCGAATTGCTTGGTTGAGTATCCACTGGATTGCCGGATTATTGCTTACCTTTATCACCATTTTTCATATCATCCGGTCTATGTTCTGGCAGGACTTTAAATCAATGATTCTTGGTCCTAAAGATTTTGGCGAGCCATTTAACGCAGCACAGATGCCAGGTAAGTATTCTTTTGAGCAAAAAGGTATGCACTGGGCCGTTACTGTTGTTGTGTTAGCCGTTATCGTCACGGGTATGTTGATGTTCTTGCAAATCGACAGTCCTTTTTGGAATCGTACAAACAGCATGCCTGAAGACCAACTGGGTCTAGTGTTTTTGTTACACGGATTATCGACTTTGGCTTTAGTAGCGCTTGCAGCGACTCATATTTATTTCGCCCTGCGACCTGAGAAGCTTTTTTATACGCGCTCTATGGTATCCGGCTGGATGTCAGAAGATGAGATGAAAGCAAACCACGACCCTGAGCTCTGGTCACCCAGAGAAGCTGATTAACTAATTGAGTGGTAAGTAGTGATTGAAAAAAATATTGAAGTAATCGAATCCGGTTATGAGTTTTTGTTAGCATTTGCAGCACAAGGTCGGCCCGCTCAAACTGAATCTGGGCCTGGCCCACATGCCCGGCCCACCATTTCTGGTATGGCTGAAGCTATGAATAGCTTGGCCAAGTCTTTTGACGACAGTCAGGTTAGCTTCGAGAAGGTTATCGCTAATGACTGTCGAAATGCAGGTGCTGCACTAGAGTTCATTTTGGCTCAAGAAAAAATCGGATCAGAGATGGTCGACAATCTAAACGCGTCGATCCACGTTCGAGCAGTACTCACTGATCTGTTTTTGTATAGTGAGGCCCTTGCCCCGCTAGATATTACTGAGCCGGTATCACAAGCTTACGACGCGACCAAAACCTAAGGTTTAAACGACGTTATACAGAGGTAAGCTAACGAGTTTATCTCGGTCTAAGGCCTTAAATAGTCGTTAAACGGAAAGGAAGCTAACGCCTCCTTTCCGTTTTTTCGTATGTGCTATTTGTAATTAGAGCCTACATTGCTGAGAATTAATTTAAGATGATCGAATTTCCTCCACGCCTCGACCTCGCGAATCTCCCTACCCCTCTCACCGAGCTATGCAACTACACTGGTGGCCCAGCAGATGTTTCAATTTGGATTAAGCATGACGAGCTGACCGGAATGGAAGTGTCCGGTAATAAAATTAGGAAGCTTGAATTTTCTATTGCTGAAGCCTCGCTTCAAGGCTGCGATACTTTGATTACCTGTGGTGGTATTCAGTCAAATCATTGCCGCGCCACTGCTGTTATTGGTGCTCGCTTAGGCCTAAAAGTGCATTTGATATTACGGGGCAAAAAGCCTGAAGTGCCAGACGGTAATCTTTTGATGGGCTACTTAAGTGGTGCGACCATTACCTATCTTAGCCAGGGTGAGTGGAGCTGCCATGAGCAGAAGGCAGCTGAGCTTGAAGCCGAATACTTAAAGTCGGGTAGCAAAGCTTTTTTCATTCCTGTGGGTGCTAGCGATGAAATTGGCCTGTGGGGATATATCGCTGCAGCTGCCGAACTTAAGCAAGACTTTGAAGATTTGTCGATTGACCCTGAATATATTGTTTGCGCCACCGGCTCTGGAGGCACTCAGGGTGGACTTTTAGTTGGTGGGAAGTTGTTTGATTTGAATGCCCAATGTGTGGCATTTAACGTAAGTGATGACGCGGCCTACTTTGATCGAAAAATAAAAGAAGACGTGACGTTATGGAAGGCCCGGTATGAGATAGATTTCGACTTGGACAGTATTGATATTCAGACCGCCGATGGTTATCTCGGTCCAGGATATGGCAAAGCCGATCCCTGTGTTTTTGATACTATTGCTGAACTCGCCCGAACTGATGGTATTTTTCTGGACCCAGTCTATACAGGTAAAGCCTTTCATGGCATGGTGAGTGAGTTAAACAAAGGCGAGAACGGCGCCTTTCCTGGAGTTAAAAACATTGTGTTTGTCCACACCGGCGGCCTGTTTGGCGTCTTTCCACAGCAGCAGAATTTTTCGTTTGATTAAAGCCAGTCAATTCTTCCGCTAACATTTATGAAAATTTTATAACGGATTTTGGATTATGATTTTTAACATCGAACTTAAGCTGCCACCTATAATGTTAAACAGAAAACCGGTAGTACTCACCACAATAGTTTCCTCTCTGGTTGTGAGTGCTTGCTTTAATTCAGGATCGGTTCAGGCCCAAGAGCCAGATGGCTACTCTGGTGCATCGCCATCCTACAGTGAACCAGTAATCCCAAAAGGTTGGGATACACAATATGAATCAGAGCTTTTGCCCACCACTAAGCAACTCATTACAACGGGCTTACGGTCGGGTGAGGGCTATTTTAGTGCTGACGGTTCTCAGTTAATATTTCAAAGTGAAGTGCCGGGTGATAACCCGTTCTACCAAATATATGTGAGGGACTTAGCGAGCGGCATAACTAATCAGGTGTCGCCCGGAATTGGTCTGACTACTTGCAGCTGGATACACCCTACTGAAGCAAAGGTTATGTTTTCCTCTACTCATGAAGACCCGGATGCTTTGGCAAAACAGGCTGAGGAAATAGCAATCAGGAAAAGCGGAGTCGAAAGACCCTACGGATGGGATTACGATACCGCGTATGACATTTACCAAGCTAATTCAGACGGTAGTAATATCATCAATCTGACCAAAAGCTTGGGCTATGACGCTGAAGGGTCGTACTCAACCGATGGTAGCAAGATTCTTTTTGCATCGAACCGTGATGCCTACGGTCGTACCCTCAGTATTGCTGAGAATAAATTGCTGGAGGACGATAGCGCCTACTTTATGGATCTTTACGTGATGGACGCTGATGGAGGCAATGTTGAGCAGCTCACCTTTTCACCAGGTTATGATGGGGGTCCATTCTTTAGTCCTGACAACAAGAAGGTGTTGTGGCGCCGCTTTAATCCAGACGGTAATAGTGCGGAAATCTGGACGATGGACATAGATGGCAGCAATCAGCGCCAGCTTACCGCGGATGCAATGGTGGCTTGGGGACCGTACTTCCATCCGTCGGGTGATTACATTATCTATTCGAGCAATGTCTTGGGTCATGCAAACTTTGAACTTTTTATGATTGATCCAGCAGGGCTTAAAGAACCAGTTCGTGTTACCAATACCGAGGGTACAGATATTTTGCCTGTTTTTTCGCCGGATGGGTTGAACCTTGCGTGGAGTACGACGCGCACCCCCGGTGGCGCTTCACAGATTCACATGAGTCAGTGGAACCACGAGCGTGCCCTAGAGCTATTAGGTCTACACTAGCAGGTTTATAAAGCAGGTTTTGTCGATGTTAAAAATGGCTGATATTTTCAAGGTTACAGCGTTCGCTTTATCGTTGTGTTGGAGTGGGCTTGCTAGTAGCCAAGCTGTGAACCAAGTCACTATCGATACGCCGCTGGGGCATTCGCCGTTAGGGGCATTAGTAGCTACACCTACAACAACACCTTCAGCAATATCGGCAGTACAAATTAAGCCAATTCACCACAGCTTGCGGGTAACTTTGGACCCGTTTAATCAATCGCTTATTGTAGAAGACACGATCACCTTCCCAGACACCACGAGTCCTGCAGATATTAAGTTCAGTCTGAATGCAAACCTTGCCATCACCAACAATTCTGGAACTCTTAGCCAGTTGCCAGCCTCTACTCCCTTACGTGGTATCGGTATTAACAATACTGGTTCGCAATCTGCTGATTTTAACAATTACTCTTTGCGCTTGACCCGCAGTTCAAGAAATCAAGTGTCACTAATCTATTCTGGAACCGTATACGATCTAGCTGAACAAGAAAGTGCGGAGTATGCACAAAGCTTCGCGGACACATCCGGGATCATAGGCGAGCAGGGCGTCTACTTGAATAAGGGTAGCCTGTGGATTCCAGATTTTGGCAATGAGTTTATTACTTTTGATCTTCAAGTTGAATTTGAAGGCCTAGCGGCTTCTTGGACAGCAGTAAGTCAAGGAGATCGTAGTGGCGAAAATGGCTGGCGCAGCAATGACCCTATGGAAGAGGTCTATCTTATTGCTGCGGACTTTACCGAATATGCAACTGAGTATAACGATATAGATGTATTGGCGTATCTTAGAACGCCAGATAAAAATTTGGCAACGAAATATTTGGATGCCACCGAGCGGTATCTTGCATTGTATGAGCCTTTATTGGGTGACTACCCTTATGGCAAGTTTGCGCTGATAGAGAACTTTTGGGAAACCGGTTACGGGATGCCATCTTTTACCTTGCTGGGAGAACAGGTTATTCGGTTTCCTTTTATTTTAGAATCTTCTTATCCCCATGAAATTCTTCACAACTGGTGGGGTAACGGGGTCTACCCCGACTACGAAAGCGGCAATTGGAGTGAAGGTTTAACTGCCTATCTTGCAGATCATTTATTTCGCGAGATGGATGGTGCCGGGTCTGAATACAGAAAAGAAATGCTTGCTCGTTACAAAAATTATGTTGCCGAAGACGATGATTTTGCTCTGTCCAGTTTCACCTCGCGTAATTCTGCTGCAAGTCAAGCTATCGGCTACGGCAAGACGCTAATGCTTTGGCATATGCTTAGGATAGAAATCGGTGATGAGCTTTTCCTGAAAGGTTTACGTAAGCTTTATCAGGACTTCAAATTCATGCGTGCCTCGTTCTCTGATATTGCAGTGCTTTTTACAGAAGTTGTAGGTACTGATCTGACAGCATTTTTTGAGCAATGGGTAACTAGAATAGGAGCGCCTGCGCTTTCGTTTTCTGTTACTGAGATCGGTGATAATAAGGCTCGTATCATGTTTGCTCAGATTCAACCGGAAGCCCCTTATGCCATGACGGTGCCGGTCGCATTGTATTATCAGGATGAAGCGTACCCCGAGATTTACAACATTTCGCTAAGTCAAAAAATCGATGGAGTGATTGCTGACAACTATGACCAACTTGAAGGAATATTAGTCGACCCGTATTTCGATGTTTTCAGAAGCCTAGATAGAGAAGAGACACCCGCTACCATTGGAGAACTTTTTGGTGCAAATGAGATAACCTTCATTTTGCCTCAGTCCAATCGTCAGTATTGGCAACAATTGGCAAAGTCCTTCGCTGAAGGTGTGGATGCCGACATCGTTTTCGATAATGAAATTATATCCTTGCCCGGCGATCGGTCAGTGTGGGTACTGGGTAAAGACAACCAGTTCGCCGCTGATTTCTCTAGCCAGATAAATGATTTTGATTCAAATATTGGAACCGCTTCGGTAAATGTTTCAGGGCAGGAGATTGAGTTTTTTGATCGCAGCACAGTATTGGTTGCGCGCCACCCGATCAATTCTGATTTGGCTTTGGGCTGGATTGGGATTGACGACATGATAGCTATCCCTGGCATGATCGAAAAGCTACCCCACTATGGCAAGTACTCATATCTCAGCTTTCTTGGAGAAGAGCCAACTAACGATGTTAAAGGTGTCTGGTCAAGCAAGGCGTCGCCGATGCGATGGTTAAAACCTGAACTCCAAAGGGACATTAATTGGGAGCAACTTCCAACCACGCCTGCGCTGGCGACTTTGCCGGCGAAGTATTTGCCTGATCAGCTGCTCAGTCATGTCACTGAGTTAACCAGTGTTGAGATGGCCGGTCGTAGTCTTGGTTCAAAAGGCATTGAGGCCGCCGCAGCCTATATTGCTGGTGAATTTCGAGCGGCGGGCATAGAGCCACTTTCTAGAGGGTACTTCCAAACTTGGACCGAGCAGCTCGAGATTGAAGGTACAGGTGGAAGTGCTGGCGTCAATGAAAGGGCTGATAAAAGGCCAGTCCGATTATCAAACATATTCGGTGTACTCAAAGGTAGCAATCCTGACTTGAGTGGCAAACCTGTTGTTGTTGGCGCTCACTTCGATCATCTAGGCGTAGATAGCGTTACCGGTGAGGTATATCCCGGTGCTGACGATAACGCGTCAGGTGTAGCTATAATGTTAGAAGTAGCGGCTAAGCTGGCGTCGTCTTTTGCTCCTCAAAGGCCTATTATTTTTGCCGCCTTTACCGGTGAAGAGAGTGGTTTGCTTGGCTCTAAATATTTCGTCGAAAACTTACCGAGCATGTTTAAAAAAGACGAGATTTTTGCGATGCTCAACCTAGACTCAGTTGGCAGGCTAAACGGTAGGGAGTTGCAGGTTTTCGGAACAGGCAGTGCTTATGAATTTCCATACATGGCGCAAGGAATAGGGTTTACCACTGGCTTACAATCTACATTTCCTCAGCAAACCATAGCAAGTAGCGATCATGTAAGTTTTCTTAATGAGGGGATTCCCGGAATTCACTTGTTTGCCGGAGTGACTGAAGATTATCATCGCCCCAGTGATACGGCTGATAAGCTAGACCTTGATGGTATGTCTGATATCGCATTGTGGCTGGAAGAAGCTATTGTCTATTTGGCAGATAATACTGATCCTCTTCGTGTCACCTTAGCTGGGGTAAGTGTTCCTGTTCAAGCATCCGCTGGAGATCGCGAGGCCAGCCTTGGGACAGTGCCAGATTTCTCCTACGCCGGTGAGGGTGTAAGAATTACAGCAGTCAGCCTCGGCGGCGCAGCGGCCGAGGCTGGTCTCGAGGAGGGTGACGTTTTACTTAGCTTTAATGGTGCGGCACTGACTAGCTTGCAAGTTTACTCGAACCTGATTCGAGAATCGGCAGCGGGAGAAATCGTGGCGTTAGAAGTTCTTCGTGCCGAGCAAATCATTTCAGTTAAAGTTAAGCTTAAAGTACGCTAAACAATAATCCAGAAACAACAAAAAGAATCGACAGCCCGAGTAGTTTTTTACTGCCTGAGGGTTTAGGGCTTGCCCAGTTGTAGTGCTCTTCCTCGATAAAAAGGCAGTTCTGATTCTTTTTGAAAATTTTCACTTCTCTCTCCGGTAACTTAGTTTAAGCAAAATCAAGTAAAACCTATAGGGTAGGTTTTGCAATGCAGACACTAGGGCAATACAGTGAATAAATGTGTCTAAAAAGTGGCAACGGTCTCACTAGACTCTTTTGCAACTAATTGTTTCTAACTAAGAAAAATTAAGAGTTATGGTTTATAGTTTCTAGATAGAAATCTTAGTAGGTGCAGGTTCCTGCACCACATCAGCACAAGACGCCCAGTTTGGCGAAGAGGTTACATGGTCAACCAATTACGGCGCAGTTTGCTTTGCTGTATTACAATTTTTTTCTCAATTTCAGCGTTTCCACAATCCAATCTTCCTCAACTTATTCAGATCGATCACGCGGTGGCGAACATTACCCTAGATGGATTTATTAACGAATCTGTTTGGGACGATCTTCCTATCGTCGATGGAATGAAAGTCATTGTTCCCGATACGCTAGATGACGCTCCTTACGATACACATATCCGTTTTTTTTATACGGAGCGTGGTATTTATGTTAGCGCCATGAATTTCCAGCCAAAAGATTCGCTGATTCCGCGAATGACCTCACGAGATCAATTTCTACCTCGGGACGGTTTCGTTGTTACCATAGACGCATCCGGTGAAGGTTTGTATGGATACTTTCTTCGGTTGAATTTGGGTGGGAC
>TARA_B110000208_G_scaffold8137_1_pt1 | contig 19741 bp, 20 predicted proteins | sample TARA_B110000208 | Tara Oceans TARA_B110000208 (sample SAMEA4397426) | marine metagenome | biome: Polar Biome; feature: [SRF] surface water layer (ENVO:00010504); material: water (ENVO:00002006), including particulate matter (ENVO:01000060) such as... | depth 5 m
GCTTTCTTGGGAAAATAACGGTATTACTGTTGATAAGGTCTATACCTTCCACCGCGGTAGTTATCAAATTGATGTGGACTACCGAGTTACTAATGCTAGCGGTGCAGACATTACACCGTCTGTTTACTACCAAATCACGCACGACAGTGAGTCTAACCAAGGCTCTGCATTTATGCCAACCTTTACAGGCGGTGCTTATTTCACAGATGCAGATAAATTTAAAAAAATTAGCTTTGATGATATGGCCTCATCTAATTTGTCACTTAAAAGTAAAGACGGCTGGATTGGAGTTATTCAGCATTATTTTGCTAGCACTTGGATTCCTAAAGCAGCAGTGGCTAATGAGTTCTATACGAAACAATTAGCTGATAATATGTATGCAGTTGGTGTGGTTAACCCCATTGCTACTATTGCCGTTGGTAGTGCTGTTGATGTGAAAGCAACCTTGTTTTCTGGTCCACAAACAGCGGCCGACCTTAAAGCGGCAGCGCCAGGCTTGGAGTTTGCAGTTGACTATGGTTGGTTGACCGTTATTGCTAAACCACTATTTTGGTTGTTATCAAAAATTCATAGTGTGATTGGTAATTGGGGCGTGGCGATTATCCTTTTAACCATTTTCTTAAAAGCACTTTTCTTTAAGCTGTCCGCAAAAAGCTATCGCAGTATGGCGCAAATGCGCGAGATGGCGCCGAAGATGCAAGCGATGAAAGAAAGGTTCAAGGATGATAAGCAAGCATTGCAAACAGCAATGATGGAAATGTACCGCAAAGAGAAAATCAATCCACTTAGTGGCTGTTTGCCAATTTTGGTACAAATACCTGTTTTTATTGCACTTTATTGGGTGTTGTTAGGTTCTGTTGAGTTGCGCCATGCACCATTTTTCGGCTGGATTACTGACTTATCTGCCAAAGATCCTTACTATATTTTGCCGGTTCTTATGGGTGCATCAATGATCATTCAGACCTATTTAAATCCAGCACCGGCAGACCCAATTCAAGCCAAAATGATGAAAATTATGCCAGTGGTGTTTAGTATTTTCTTCTTCTTCTTCCCAGCTGGTTTGGTTTTATATTGGTTGGTGAATAATGTTCTATCGATTGCTCAGCAGTGGTATATCAACAAAACCATTCATGCAGCTGCGCTAGCTAAAAAAGGCAGTGCAAAGCGGTAGCCCACAAGACACGATTGCCGCTATCGCTACAGCAAGTGGTGCAGGTGGCATTGGTGTTGTCCGAATTTCAGGCCCGCTAAGTGAGCAGGTTGCGACCAATATTCTAGGACATTGTCCTGCTCCCCGATACGCGGCCTACTTAGCTTTCAAACAAGCGGATGGTGAGTTAATTGATCGAGGTATTGCGATTTATTACAACGCACCACACTCATATACTGGTGAGGCTGTCTTAGAGCTACAAGGCCATGGCGGCACAGCATTGATGCAAATTCTATTAGCGCGTTGTATTGAGTTGGGAGCACGCCAAGCAACACCAGGTGAATTTACACGTCGTGCATACCTCAATGATAAATTAGACTTGGCACAAGCTGAAGCCGTTGCTGATGTGATTAATGCAGCGACGGTAGAGGCTGCCAAAAGTGCGGTACGTTCTTTGTCTGGCGAGTTCTCTAAGGCCATTAATACATTATTGAGTGAGCTGGTTAATTTACGTCTATACGTTGAAGCGTGTTTAGACTTCCCAGAAGAGGAAATTGATTTCATTACGGAGGGGCGTGTCGCAGAAAAAATTACACTTAATCAAGAAGCTTTAGAAACAATCTTCAATAAAGCGCAACAAGGTGTTTTATTAAGAGATGGTATTAATGTTGTGTTAATCGGGCAGCCCAATGTTGGCAAGTCGAGTCTATTGAATGCGCTTTCTGGTGAAGAAGTCGCAATTGTGACATCGATAGCTGGAACAACACGCGATGCTATTAAAAGCGCAATTCAAATTAATGGTGTGCCATTGCATGTGATTGATACTGCCGGTCTGCGCGAGACCGAGGATGAAGTAGAAAAAATAGGCATTGCGCGCACATACCAAGCCACAGAAACGGCCCATATCGCATTATTGTTGCTTGATGTAACCAATGGCATTGGTGAGCAGGAGAAATTGATTTTAGGCCACTTACCGCAAGGAATTGCTAAAATTTGGGTGCATAATAAAATTGATGTGTCTGCTGAAAAACCACAGGTGTTCGAAAAGGATGATGAGACCCACATTTTTCTTTCGGCTAAAACGGGCGATGGTTTAACACTATTAAAAAATCATTTACTATCTCTTGTCGGCTATCAGCAAAACTCTGAAGGTGTGTTTATGGCGAGAGCAAGACACCTTAATGCACTGGAGCAAGTGCGCCAACATTTGCGTTATGCAAGTGAGCAAATTAATTCAGCTGAATTGGTGGCTGAAGAGTTGCGGGTAGCACAAGAGGCATTAAGTACGATTACCGGTGAGTTTACCCCTGATGATTTATTGGGTGAGATTTTTTCCAGGTTTTGTATTGGTAAATAATAAATAAATAAATCAATTGGTTAAGTCAAATCATTAATTTCTGCTTCTTGTGAATTTTTTCGAACTGATTCAACACCGCTATCTCGAGCGGCCACTAATTCGTACACTTGACTTTGACCAATTACTTGGTGGTTGCCTGCTTTAATAATCAAATACGGCTTGTCTGATTTAGAGGTTAGCCGATCATAGCGCTCATCCATGCCCACATTTTTTGATTAATTCGATACCGCCCATTGCACTTACTTTACCTTCGTACATTTCACTTTGTAAAATCATTTGGCCGTTATCTGCCAAAAGACTAAAGTGTGCTTGAGTATTTTTTGCTGTTTTTACCTCAAACTAACCGGCAACCACCTTCTCCTCAGTTAATTTGATTAAATCATAGCAACACTACTTAATGCACTATAGGTGTGTACCTAACGAGTCGTTAACATCATTTTTTTATGCTAATTTAACAATATTAATTGATTAACTTCAGTGTTGTTAGCGGCCCTTGGTGTTTAAGTTGGCATTAATTTCATTGTTAGCATTGATACCAATTAAATAATTGCCTTTTAAATGTTGAGCGTTTAGGCGAAAGTCTTTTTTGGCGATTTCTAAGGAGGCCTGTGTCAATAGGCTCGCGATACCCAGTAAGACCTCGCCATCCAAATAGCGGTGGCTGCACCGACTTTAAACGTAGCGCCGTATCTTTAAAGACAATTTTGTTTATTTGATATTGTGATTGTTCTGAAGGGAGTTTTGCCAAGAAGCTAATCTAAGCCAACTCATCTTGTACCGTCGTCAAGCCCTCAACCTGGAGGGGGCGTATGAGATAGGGTACCGCTAAGGGCCATAAAACCTCTTTTTCAAATTAATATATTTGGGGTAAATACAAAATTTCTGCTCGGCTTTTCTATTTGTGATTTCCGCTTTTGCTTTTGCTTGCCCTGCCCTATCTTCCCTAACGGGCGTGACGGAACTGGTAAATTCGTCTATGCTGATTTCATGTGCCTGTGTTGCATCCGCAATGGGTGCGATCGTGTTTGGGCTGGACAATGATTCAGCAGCCATTAATTCAATAAAACCACCTTCAAGCAACCAGGTATTTACGTTTTTGAACGCTTGCAGCGTTAACATTTTGTAGCTTACCGAAGATTATTTCTTCGGTGGAATTCGTGACCATTTCTTTCAATACTTGGCCAACAGCATCAGGCAGCTGCTTTATAAATGTCCGTTCGCACCGGTTGGTTTCTTGTATAAATAATGTCTGCAGCCATAATCTTTAAGTGAAGTTTAAAGCCTAGCTCCGGGAGAGAGGGTTATCACGCTGCTGCGAGCTTTGGGAAAGAGGCCAATGATATCTATTTATATTCCTGTAGCATTGTTTCACGTGAAACAATGCTACAAGAGCATAAAAAAACGCACTTCTGCAGTATATCTTGGCCGTTTCACGTGAGACAATCAAGATAAAGTAACGGAGCGGATTGTTTTACGTTAAAATTCAACTCTTTCATTCTTCAGCAGTATCGCGATTAAAGTATGCAGTTTACGGATAAATTTGATGTAATTGTTATTGGCGGCGGCCACGCGGGCACTGAGGCGGCGTTGGCTGCTGCGCGGATGGGGCAAAAAACCTTATTATTGTCACATAATATCGAAACACTTGGGCAGATGTCTTGCAACCCTTCTATCGGCGGTATTGGTAAAGGCCATTTGGTTAAAGAGGTTGACGCACTTGGCGGTGCGATGGCGCAAGCGGCTGATGAAAGTGGTATTCAGTTTCGGATTCTTAACGCAAGCAAAGGCCCCGCAGTGCGAGCTACACGTGCGCAGGCAGATCGCGTGTTATACAAGGCTGCTATTCGTCATCGTCTGGAAAACCAGCCTAATTTATGGCTTTTTCAGCAGGCTGTTGATGACATTATTTTGGATGGAGATAAGGCTGTTGGCGTTGTTACGCAAATCGGCTTGCGCTTTGCTTCCAAGTCTGTGGTTCTAACGGCAGGCACATTTTTGGGTGGTTTGATTCACATGGGCATGCAAAACTATAGTGCTGGCCGTGCTGGAGACCCCCCTGCTATTTCGCTGGCAGCAAGGTTGCGCGAAATTGGTTTGCCAGTGGCTCGATTGAAAACAGGGACGCCACCAAGGATTGACGGCCGCACGATAGATTATAGTGTGATGACTGAGCAGCCTGGCGACAGCCCGCTGCCAGTATTTTCATTTATGGGAAATGTCTCGCAGCACCCTGCACAGGTTTCATGCTGGATTACCCACACGAATGAAGCAACGCATGAGGTTATTCGCAGTGGTTTAGACCGCTCACCGATGTACACTGGCAAGATTGAAGGTGTCGGGCCTCGCTACTGTCCAAGTATAGAGGATAAGATTCACCGTTTTGCCGACAAAGACTCACATCAGCTATTTTTAGAGCCAGAAGGCTTGGATACGCATGAGGTTTATCCTAACGGTATTTCAACTAGCCTTCCATTTGATGTGCAGTTGGACTTGGTGCGTACGATAAAAGGTTTGGAAAACGCACATATTCTGCGACCGGGTTATGCGATTGAGTATGACTATTATGACCCCCGCGGCTTAAAAAGCTCTTTAGAGACAAAGGTTGTGCAAGGGCTGTTCTTTGCCGGGCAAATTAATGGGACGACTGGGTATGAGGAGGCAGCTGCGCAAGGGTTGTTAGCCGGTGCAAATGCTGCGCTATATGTGCAAGATAAAGAAAGTTGGTGCCCCGCTCGTGATGAAGCTTACTTAGGTGTTTTGGTTGATGACTTGATTACCACTGGGGTGACAGAGCCTTATCGTATGTTTACGAGCCGTGCAGAATATCGCCTCCAGCTGCGTGAAGATAATGCAGATATGCGTTTGACGGAAATGGGCCGCAAGCTTGGCTTGGTTGATGAAGGGCGCTGGGAAGCCTTTAGTCGCAAGCAAGAGGCCGTTACTAAAGAGCAGCAGCGCTTGAAAAAAACCTTTTTACAACCCGCTAATGTTTCACGTGAAACACAACAAGCTGTTTTGGGTAAAGTGCTGGGTCATGAATATAGCTTGTTTGATTTGTTGCGGCGCCCGGAGGTAAGTTATCAAGGTTTGCTAGATTTAATGCCAACTGATGCAGCGTTATCAGCGGAGGTAAAAGAGCAGGTAGAAATCGCGGCAAAATACCAAGGTTATATTGACCGGCAAAAAGATGAAATTGCTAAGCAAAAAGAAAGCGAGCATATTAAGCTGGGTGATGCGATTGATTATGATGAGGTGCACGGGTTAAGTACTGAGGCTCGTCAAAGGTTGGCGCAACACCAGCCTGAAACGATTGGTCAGGCGGGCAGAATTTCAGGCATTACGCCTGCGACCATCTCTATTTTGATGATTTATATGAAGCGTAAGTATAAGAAGGTAGAGAGCCCAAATAATAGTGAAGCTGCATGAGTGCGTTGGCTGAAAAATTAGCGGCCGGTATAGCGGAAATGGGTTTGCAAGTTTCGCCAGAAAGGCAACAAAGCTTATCAGATTATTTGGCTTTATTGGCCAAGTGGAACAAGGTCTATAATTTAACTGCTGTACGTGATCCGCTGGAAATGGTGACATTACACTTGTTGGATAGTTTAAGTGTGTTGTCTTATATAGATGGTAAAAGCTTGTTGGACGTGGGTAGTGGCGGCGGTTTGCCTGGTATTGTCTTGGCCATCTGTTTGCCAGACTTGCAAGTGACGACAATTGATACGGTGCAGAAAAAAGCGATTTTTATGCGCCAAGTCAAAGGTGAACTGGGTTTGGGTAACTTACAGGTGGTGAATGCGCGTGTGGAAGAGTATGAGGCTGAGCCGTTTGAGTTGATTATTTCACGTGCCTTTTCTGACTTAGATTTGTTTATGGCGCTTTCGCAACACTTGTTGGCTGAGGGTGGTCGTTGGTTGGCAATGAAAGGTGTTTCGCCACAACAAGGTTTAGAGGCGCTTAAAGTAAAAAGTAAAGTTTATCCATTGTCTGTGGCAGGCTTAGCCGCAGAGCGGCATTTGGCCATAATTGAAAAATTTTAGTAATGATTGAATAGAAGCCATTGGAAAATACGTGATGAAAATATTAGCAATTACAAACCAAAAAGGCGGCGTTGGTAAAACCACAACCTGTGTCAATTTAGCTGCAAGTTTGGCGGCGAATAAGAAAAAAGTGCTTTTGGTTGATCTTGATCCGCAGGGAAATGCCACGACGGGCTGTGGTATTGATAAAGCAAAGCTTAAGCATGGTATTTATGATGTGTTGATTGCGCAGAAAAAGTTATATGAGATTGTGGTTAAGTGTGAAAAAGGCGGTTTTGATATTGCACCATCTAATCGGGATTTGGCTGGAGCGGAAGTTGAGTTGGTTAATGAAATTGCACGTGAGACACGTTTAAAACAGGCATTTTCCACCATTAGCGGTTATGACTATGTGTTGCTAGATTGCCCCCCTGCCCTCAATTTGCTCACGGTGAATGCGTTAACGGCGGCAAACTCGGTCATGATTCCAATGCAGTGTGAATATTATGCATTAGAAGGATTGTCTGATTTGGTGAACACCATTAAGAAAGTGCGGGCGCGTTTGAACCCTATTTTAGAGATAGAAGGTTTGCTGCGCACCATGTTTGATACGCGCAATATGTTAGCGCAACAAGTTTCTGATCAGTTGGAAGGCCATTTTGGTGACAAAGTATATAAAACAGCTATTCCACGTAACATTCGTTTAGCAGAGGCGCCTAGTTATGGTCTGCCAGTGTTGATTTACGATAAGACTTCAAAAGGTGCAAATGCATATTTGGCATTGGCAAAAGAGATGATAGCAAAAAATTAGCAATAAAAACAAATAGTTAACTGGTTGAGGGAAAGGTTATGGCAAAACAAAAGGGATTGGGTCGCGGCTTAGACGCATTATTAGCTGGTGATGTGGAGGATGAGGTAGTTGCAGGAGATGGTTTACGCATGTTGCGAGTCAGTCAAATGCAAGCTGGCCAATACCAGCCGCGCACACATATGGATGGTGGCGCTTTACAAACCTTGGCTGATTCTATTAAGGCGAAGGGCATTATGCAGCCTATTTTGGTGAGAGAGATTGCACCAGACCAGTATGAAATTATTGCCGGTGAACGCCGCTGGAAGGCAAGTCAAATTGCTGGGTTAGAAGAAGTGCCTGTGTTGATACGTGAAATTGAAGACGAAGCAGCGTTAGAAATGGCCTTAATCGAAAATATACAACGTGAAAACCTCAACCCGTTAGAAGAGGCGCTGGGTATTAAACGTTTAATCGATGAGTTTGCCATGACGCATGAAAGAGCGGCTAGTGCAGTAGGAAGGTCACGCGTTGCTGTTTCCAATTTGTTGAGATTATTGACTTTAGCTGGCGGTGTGCAAGCCATGTTGATGGAAAGCAAGCTTGATATGGGACATGCGCGTGCTTTGATTGGTCTGGAGCCGGCGCAGCAAGTCATGCTGGCGAATAAAATAACGCAAGAAAATTTATCTGTGCGGGAAGTAGAGAAGCTGGTTAAGCAAGTCGGTGGTGCTATGAAGCCTAAAGTGCCGCAAACAAATATACACCAAGATGTTTTGTCGTTGCAGGACATGTTGAGTGAAATGTTGGGAGCAGGTGTGACGATTGCTGCCAAGGCGAACGGGTCGGGGACGCTAAAAATTAATTATAGTAATTTGGATGAGCTTGAAGGGTTTATCAAGAAAATCACGCATTAAGCACTTTTTACGCAGTGAGTTTGGGCAATAAGGCTTGACTAAAGTGCTGTATTAATTCAAAATCTCGGCTTTGCTAAAAGCCCGTTTTAAATTTAACTCTTTTTAGTGGGTTTGAAAATGAATGATAAAGATATAGGTTTGATAGCAAAAGATAACACATTCGGGGCGATGTTACGCTCACAATTGCTTACAACAGCAGCGGTGGCGGTAATCGCCTTTGTAATGTCTGGAATGAACGCAAGCTTGTCTGCAGTAGCAGGTGGTCTAGCTGTCACACTAGCATCATTTATTGCGGCTAAGTTGGCAATCAGCAAGCGTAAGGACGCAGCATCAGTGTTGGGCAGTATGTTAAAGGCGGAACTTATCAAGATAGTGTTGATTGTTTTATTTTTAGTCTTCACGATTAGAGAATTTGAAGAGTTAGTGCCTTGGGCGCTGATTATAGGGTTAGCTGCGACGGCAATTATTTCCGGCTCAGCCATTAGTAAACGTAGTAAATATTTGAAAATATAAGATTATTATGGCAACAGAACATACAGCAGAGCAGGTAGCAGAACATGCAGGTGAAATGACGACAGCAAGTGATTATATTAATCATCACTTGCAATTTAACGTACAGCCAGTTGGCGACGGTGGCCATAGCTTCTGGAATGTGATTCATCTTGATATGTTCCTTATTTCATTGGTGTTAGGTGCAATGGTTGCGGGCGCTATTTGGTTGGTTGCACGTAAAGCACATTCAGGTGTGCCAAGTAAGACACAAGCTTTTGTGGAGCTCATTTTTGATTTTGTTGATGGCCAAGTTAAAGGCATGTTCCACGGTGATCGCCACGCATTTATTGCACCAACAGCACTCACCATCTTTTTATGGGTGTTAGCCATGAACTTGATGGATTTAGTACCTATCGATTGGTTTGCTAAATTTACTGGTTTGTTTGGCGACTCACATGCGCCCTTCCGCCCATTACCTACATCAGACGTAAACACGACATTTGCATTGGCGCTATCAGTTTGGATCTTAATGATTTTCTTTTCTATCAAGGCTAAAGGCTTTGGTGGATTGATTCATGAAATCTTTGGTGCACCATTCGGTATGCCTAAGCTATTCAAACCTAAAAGCTTTATGGGTTTCATCGGCTTGATTGCTAGCCCATTATTGTTGCTAGCAAACTTCATGTTCAACATGATTGAGTACATCTCAAAACCACTATCACACTCTATGCGTCTCTTTGGTAACTTGTACGCGAGTGAAGTGATTTTCTTGCTGATTGGTTTGTTAGCAGCAACAGGTATTTTCGGAATGTTCGGCGCAGTTATTTTAGGTACGGTCTGGGCAATCTTCCATATTTTAGTGGTGCCATTACAGGCATTTATTTTCATGATGATGACCATTGTTTACTTATCAATGGCACATGAACATCACTAAAATTAAGTTTATTGAAGTGGTTTTATTTAATTAGTAGTTTTTAGTCTTTAACAAGAGAGGGTAACAAAATGGAAATGATTCAAGCATATACGGCGATTGGCATTGGTCTTATGGTAGGTATTGGTGCTGCAGGCGCTTGTATCGGTATTGGTAACATGTGTTCTAGTTTCTTGGACGGCGCAGCTCGTCAACCAGAAATGATTCCTGAGCTACAAGGTAAAGTATTTTTGCTTCTAGGTTTGATCGATGCGTCATTCATTATTGCTGTTGGTGTGGCACTATTGTTTGCATTCGCAAACCCACTATTAAGCGCTGTAGCGTAACTTTTACGATTGCTTACTATGATTGGGTTGGTCAATGGACTAACCCAAATGATTAAGTTTTAAACTTGGAGCAAACATGAACTTTAATTTAACGCTCATTGCGCAAGCAATTACGTTTGCAGTATTGATTTTAGTCATCGTGAAATTTGTTTGGCCGCCGCTATTGAATGCAATTGAGGCGCGTCAAAAAGAAATCGCTGATGGCTTAGCAGCAGCTCAAGAAGGTAAAAACTCTTTAGAGAATGCAGCGAAAAAGTCAGAAGTAACGCTGAGTGAAGCTAAACAAAAAGCGAGCGAAATCGTTGGGCAAGCAGAAAAGCGTGCAAACGAAATCGTTGAGGAAGCCAAAGGCGTTGCAAAAACAGAAGCTAATCGCATTAAAGAAACAGCGAAATCCGAGATTGAGCAAGAAGTGAACCGTGCAAAAGAAGGTTTGCGTGCGCAAGTATCTGTATTGGCTATTTCTGGTGCTGAAAAAATCCTGCGTAAAGAAATTGACGCAAAAGCACATACAGCGATTCTTACTCAATTAGCAGCGGAGCTATAACTCATGGCTGAAATTTCAACCATTGCACGACCATATGCTGTTGCTGCTTTTAAGTTTGCTAAAGAAAAAAATGCGCTGGCTAAATGGTCAGACATGCTGTCTTTAGCGGGTGCTGTTAGTAGTGATGAAACATTGCACGCAGTGATTCAAGATCCAAAAGTTGACGGTCAAGTTTTGCAAGATGTTTTTTTAAAAGTATGCGGTAAAAAACTCGATAAACATGGTCAGAATATGATTAAAACGCTGGTTGAATATAAGCGTTTATTTATATTGACTGCGATTAGCAGCGCTTTTGAGGATTTGAAAGCAGAAGATGAAGGTTCGATTGATGCGCGCATTGTTGCGGCAGTCAAGCCGACTGTAGCAGTCACAAAAGACTTAGTGAAAAAATTAGAAGCTAAGTTTGGTAAGAAGGTAACCGCAGAAGTGGAAATTGATCCAGAGATTATTGGTGGTATGAAAATTATTGTGGGTGATACAGTGATTGATGCATCGATTAAAGGCCAGTTACAAAATTTAGCTTATTCGCTAACAGCATAAGCAAGCAATAAAAACTTTAGGAGTTTAGTAATGCAATTATCTACATCAGAAATCAGTGAACTGATTAAAAGCAGATTAGAAGGCTTTGAGGTCAGCAATGAAGCGCGAACTCAAGGTACTGTTATTTCAGTAACTGATGGTATTGTACGTATTCATGGTCTTTCAAACGTCATGGCTGGCGAAATGATTGAGTTCCCGGGCAATACATATGGTTTGGCCCTTAACCTTGAGCGAGATTCAGTTGGCGCTGTGGTTTTAGGGGACTACGAGCATATTACTGAAGGCGATATCTGTAAATGTACAGGTCGTATTTTGGAAGTGCCTGTTGGTCCTGAATTAATTGGCCGTGTGGTCAATGCTTTGGGTCAGCCAATTGATGGTAAAGGCCCAGTTAAAACAAAATTAACAGACAAAATTGAAAAAGTTGCGCCAGGTGTGATTGATCGTAAATCAGTTTCACAACCAGTTCAGACTGGTTTGAAATCAGTTGACTCTATGGTGCCAGTTGGCCGTGGTCAACGGGAGTTGATTATTGGCGATCGTCAAACAGGTAAAACAGCGGTTGCGATTGATGCGATTATTAATCAAAAAGGCGAGAACATGACCTGCGTTTACGTCGCGATTGGTCAAAAAGCTTCAACTATTGCTAACGTAGTGCGTAAGTTAGAAGAAAACGGCGCGATGGAATACACCATCGTTGTTGCTGCGACTGCTTCTGATTCAGCGGCGCTTCAATTCTTAGCTCCATATGCTGGTTGTACCATGGGCGAGTATTTCCGAGATCGCGGTGAAGATGCGTTGATTGTTTATGATGATTTGACTAAACAAGCAATTGCTTATCGTCAAATTTCACTATTACTTCGTCGCCCACCAGGCCGCGAAGCTTACCCAGGTGATGTTTTCTACATTCATTCACGTTTACTTGAGCGTTCAGCTCGCGTTAATGAAGCGTATGTTGAAAAATTCACTAAAGGCAAGGTTAAAGGTAAAACTGGTTCATTGACTGCATTGCCAGTGATTGAAACAGCTGCTGGTGACGTTTCTGCATTCGTACCAACAAATGTGATTTCAATTACAGATGGTCAGATTTTCTTGGAAACTGACTTGTTCAACGCTGGTATTCGTCCTGCGATTAACGCTGGTATTTCAGTGTCTCGTGTTGGTGGTGCTGCGCAAACTAAAGTAATTAAAAAATTAGGTGGTGGTGTACGTTTGGCTCTTGCTCAATATCGTGAATTGGCTGCATTCGCGCAGTTCGCTTCTGATTTGGATGAAGCAACACGCCAACAACTAGATCGTGGTCGTATGTTTACTGAGCTAATGAAACAAGCTCAATACTCACCATTAAGCGTATCTAACATGGCAGTGACATTGTTAGCAGCTAATAAAGGCTATTTTGATGACGTACCAACAGACAAAGTATTAGCTTTCGAAGCTGGATTACACGGCCACATGAAATCTAAATACAAAAAACTGATGAATACGGTTGAAAAAAACAAAGCCTTGAGTGCTGATGACGAAAAAGCATTAATTGATGCGATTGAAGACTTTAAATCAACAAGCGCATATTAATCTCTAGAAAATTAGGACAATAAAATGGCTGGTAGTAAAGAGATTAGAACCAAGATCAAGTCGGTAGAAAATACCCGCAAGATCACGAAAGCAATGGAGATGGTTGCTGCTTCTAAAATGCGTAAAGCGCAGGATAGAATGCGTGCAGCACGCCCATATGCAGAGAAAATTCGTAATGTTGCGGCTCATCTATCTTATACACAACCTGAATATAAGCATCCGCTTTTAATTAAACGTGATGTGGTTAAGAATGTTGGTCTAATTGTCGTGAGCTCTGACAAGGGTTTATGTGGTGGCTTGAATACGAACATGTTGCGCCTTTCTGTTAACCAAATGAAAACTTGGGAAACAGAAGGAAAAAACATCAAAGTTACCGCCTTTGGTAATAAAGGCTTGAGCTTTATGATGCGTATGGGGGCAGATATTGCTTCTAACGTAACAGGCTTGGGTGATGTGCCACATCTAGAGACACTCGTTGGTTCTATCAAGGTAATGCTGGATGCTTTTGAAGCAGGTGAAATCGACCAACTATCGATTAGCTACACTAAGTTCATCAATACGATGAAACAAGAGCCAGTGATTGAGCAATTGTTACCACTGTCTGGTGATAAATTGGGTAGCCCTGATGGTAATTGGGGTTATATCTATGAGCCTGATCCTGAAATAGTGATTGATGAGCTTATGACACGTTACATTGAGTCAATGATCTATAGCGCAGTGGCAGAAAACATGGCTTCTGAGCAATCTTCTCGTATGGTTGCAATGAAATCAGCATCTGATAATGCGAAAGAGGTTATTGGTGAGTTGAAATTGGTTTACAACAAGGCGCGTCAAGCAGCGATTACAAAAGAGATTTCAGAAATTGTCGGCGGTGCCGCGGCAATTTCTAGTTAATTTTATTTATATTAAAAGTATCTGACTAAATATTGAGTTAGGAAAAAAAATGGCAAAAGTAAATCAAGTAGTAGGTAAAGTAGTTCAATGTATTGGCGCGGTTGTGGACGTTGAGTTCCCGCGTGATAATATGCCAAGGGTATATGATGCATTGATCATTGATGATAAATCATCACAAGCTGAAAAAGGCTTAACATTAGAAGTGCAACAGCAATTAGGTGACGGTATTGTTCGTACGATTGCCATGGGCTCATCTGATGGTTTATCACGTGGCACTACATTTAAAACAACAGGCTCACAAATTACTGTTCCAGTTGGTATAGGTACTTTGGGTCGCATTATGGATGTATTGGGTCGCCCTATCGATGAAGCTGGTCCTATCGACTCTAAAGAGCGTCGTTCAATTCACCAAAAAGCACCCGCTTTTGAAGAGCTGTCACCCTCTGTTGATTTGCTAGAAACTGGTATTAAAGTGATTGACTTGGTTTGCCCATTTGCTAAAGGTGGTAAAGTTGGTTTGTTCGGTGGTGCGGGTGTTGGTAAAACCGTTAATATGCTTGAGCTGATTAACAACATTGCTAAACAGCATTCTGGCTTATCTGTATTTGCAGGCGTTGGTGAGCGGACACGTGAAGGTAATGACTTCTACCATGAAATGGCAGAAGCTGGTGTGATTAAGCTTGACGATATGAAAGAATCAAAAGTAGCCATGGTGTTTGGTCAAATGAATGAGCCACCTGGTAACCGTTTACGTGTTGCACTTTCTGGCCTTACTATGGCTGAGAAATTCCGTGATGAAGGTCGTGACGTGTTGTTCTTCGTGGATAACATCTACCGTTACACATTGGCCGGTACTGAAGTATCTGCGCTATTAGGCCGTATGCCTTCTGCTGTAGGTTACCAACCAACACTAGCTGATGAGATGGGTAAGCTTCAAGAGCGTATTACATCTACTAAAGCAGGTTCAATTACATCTATCCAAGCGGTATACGTACCTGCGGATGACTTGACTGATCCATCACCAGCAACAACGTTCCAGCACTTGGATTCAACTGTTGTGCTTTCACGCGACATTGCTTCTCTTGGTATCTACCCAGCGGTTGATCCACTAGACTCATCTTCACGTCAATTAGATCCATTGATAGTTGGTGAAGAGCATTATGCAGTGGCTCGTGGCGTGCAACAAACATTGCAACGTTATAAAGAGCTACGTGACATTATTGCTATTTTGGGTATGGACGAGCTTGCTCCTGAAGATAAATTAGCTGTTGGCCGTGCACGTAAAATCCAACGTTTCTTATCACAACCTTTCCACGTTGCTGAAGTGTTTACAGGTGCGCCTGGTAAATACGTACCACTAAAAGAAACCATCAAAGGGTTTAAAGCGATTGTAGCTGGGGAGTATGATCACCTACCTGAGCAAGCTTTCTACATGGTTGGCGGTATCGAAGAGGCTGTTGAAAAAGCCAAAACACTTTAAACTAAGTTTGTGAGAAATAAAAAATGGCAAATACAGTTCGTGTTGACGTAGTAAGCGCTGAAGAGGAAATCTTTTCTGGTGAGGCTGAGTTTATAGTAGCACCTGCATCAGCAGGTGAGGTGGGTGTTTACCCACATCACGCGCCGATGATTACAACGATTAAATCTGGCGCGCTACGAATTAAACTACCTGATACTAAAGAGGAAACACTCATCTTTATCTCAGGTGGCATGCTAGAAGTACAACCGGGTTTGGTGACCGTATTGGCTGATACAGCGATACGTGGTCATGACTTAGATGAAGCAAAAGCAATTGCAGCTAAAGAGGCGGCAGAAGAAGTGGTGAAAAATAAAGCTTCGGATATGGACTACGCTAAAGCGCAAGCTGAGTTAACAGAAGCGGTAGCACAAATTCAAGCGATTAAAAAATTACGTAAGCAATAAGCGGTAGACAATAAAAAGGCGGCTTTTTAGCCGCTTTTTTATTATCTATTAGTATGTGTACTCTCGTAGTAAAATATACAATCATATGCAAAATAATCAATTAAACATCATTATTCTCGCTGCGGGCAAAGGCACGCGCATGCATTCTAGCCAGCCCAAGGTGCTACATGAAGTAGGTGGGAAGGCTCTTTTAGGACATGTTATTGACTGTGCTAACAGTTTAAACCCAAGCAAGATTATTGTGGTTTATGGTTTTGGTGGTGAACAGGTAAAAGCCGCTTTTCAACAAGAAAACCTTGTTTGGGCTGAACAAAAAGAGCAGCTAGGTACTGGCCATGCCGTGCAACAAGCATTGCCTCATTTAGAAGAAAATTCGAAAATCCTAATATTATTGGGCGATGTGCCATTAATTAGCAGTGAAGCTTGCAAGATTTTACTTGCACAAGCCAATAATCAATTGATGATTCAGTCGTTTAACAAACCTAGCCCAACAGGCTATGGCAGAATTGTGCGCAACGAACAAGGCTTAGTGCATGCGATTGTTGAAGAGAAAGATGCGACAACAGCACAACGTACTATTAACGAAGTGAATACGGGCATTATGGCAATGCCAACTAAACAGCTTACAAAATGGATAAGTCGATTAAGTAATGATAATACGCAGCAAGAATATTACTTAACCGATATCGTTGGTTTTGCTGTTGAGGCTAATATGCTAGCCAATGCAGATATTACCGATGATGAATGGTCAGTGACCGGCGTTAATAGCAAACAAGATTTAGCTTTAATCGAACGTGTCTACCAACAACGACAAGCAGAAGTATTGCTGAAGAAAGGCGTGACCTTATTAGATCCAGCACGTATCGATATTCGTGGACAGCTAGAGACAGAAAAAGATGTCACTATTGATGTGGGCTGTATATTTGAAGGCCAAGTACAGCTAGGTGAAGGTGTGAAAATCGGCGCTTATTGCATCATCAAAAACGCTAACATTGCCGCAGGCACAACCATTGCACCATTTACCCATATCGATGATGCAACCATTGGTGAAAATAGCAAAATAGGCCCTTATGCAAGGTTGCGTCCAGGTACGGTGCTGAGTAATGAAACACATATCGGAAATTTTGTAGAGCTTAAAAATGCACAAGTGGACACAGCAAGTAAAATTAACCACTTAAGTTATGTAGGTGATGCATCAGTTGGTAAAAATGTAAATATTGGAGCTGGCGTCATTACCTGTAATTATGACGGTGCAAACAAATTTAGAACGGTGATTGAGGATAATGTATTTGTTGGCTCTGATAGTCAATTAGTGGCGCCAGTTACTATTAGACAAGGCGCTACTATCGCCGCTGGATCTACCATTACGAAAGATACCCCAGCAGATGCGCTCACATTGTGTCGTGCAAGAGAACAAAAATCAATCATCGGTTGGAAACGACCTGTAAAAGTAAAGAAAGACTAAGCTTATGTGCGGTATTGTCGGTGCAGTAGCAAAAAAAAATGTAGTTGCTACTCTCATTGAAGGTTTAGGCCGTCTTGAGTATCGTGGCTATGACTCTGCGGGCATTGCCATTCTAGATGGAGATATTAAACGTGTCCGTGCCGTTGGCCGTGTTGCAGAAATGCAAGCAAAGGCAGAAAGTGAACAACTGTCAGGTTTGGTTGGTATTGGCCATACACGTTGGGCAACCCATGGTGGGGTGACAGAAAGCAATGCGCACCCACACGTTTCACGAGATGAAATTGCAGTTGTGCATAATGGTATCATCGAAAACCATGATGAACAGCGTGATCGGTTAACAGCATTAGGCTATACATTTACTTCGCAAACCGATACAGAAGTCATTGCACACTTAATCCATTATCATCACGACCAAGGTGAGTGCTTGCTGTCTTCGGTGAGGCTTACAATTAAGGAGTTGAGGGGTGCTTTTGCCATTAGTGTTATTTCTATTAAAGAACCTAATAGCATGATTACCGCTCGTCAAGGCTGTCCATTGTTGGTTGGTTTAGGTGAAGAGGCAAACTATATTGCATCTGATGTATCAGCCGTATTGGCAGAAACAAGAAAAGTCATTTATCTAGAAGATGGCGATGTTGCAACAGTAACAGCCAATGGTGTGACCATTTGGGATAAAACTGACACAGAAATAGAGCGCGAGGTGCATATGAGCGATGTGTCTTTGGCGAGTATGGAGCTTGGTCCTTATATACACTTTATGCAAAAGGAAATTCATGAGCAACCGCGTGCGCTGACTGATACGATTGAAGCGCTGATAGATGATGCTAGTTTCTCTCCTGTATTATTTGGCAAAGATGCCGAAGCCATTTTTCAGCAAGTTGATAGTGTTTTAATCCTAGCGGCAGGCACAAGTTATTATGCAGGCTTGACTGCTAAGTATTGGTTAGAAAGTATTGCTGGATTATCGACTAATGTAGAAATTGCGAGTGAATATCGCTACCGTACCTCTGTGCCAAACTCTAAACAATTAATCGTGACTATTTCTCAGTCTGGTGAAACACTAGATACGATGGAAGCGCTTAAGCATGCAAAAAGTTTAGGCCAGGAACTGACACTGTCGATTTGTAATGTGCAGGAAAGCGCCTTACCACGCGCTTCAAAATTAGTACTCTATACACGTGCTGGGGCTGAAATTGGCGTGGCGTCGACAAAAGCATTTACAACGCAATTAGTTGCATTATTTACGTTAGCAGTGGTGCTAGGCAAGCAACTAGTGCGTGTCAGCAAAGACGATGAAGATGGATATTTAGATGCTTTACGTCATTTACCTGTTAGCGTCCAATTTGCGCTAAACTTAGAACCGCAAATTAGTGAATGGGCAAAACGGTTTGGTGATAAAGAGCATGCTTTATTTTTAGGGCGTGGAGTACATTATCCGATTGCATTAGAAGGCGCGCTGAAATTGAAAGAAATTTCATACATTCATGCCGAAGCTTACCCAGCAGGTGAGCTAAAGCATGGTCCATTAGCGTTGGTTGATAACAATATGCCAGTCGTGGTGATAGCACCGAATGATGCCTTGCTGGAAAAAGTAAAATCCAATATGCAAGAAGTGAGTGCACGTGGCGGAGAGTTATTTGTCTTTGCTGATGCAGACAGTCACTTTACGGAATCTGAAGGTGTGCATGTGATTCGCACACCAAGGCATGTTGGCGTGCTCTCTCCAATCTTGCACACGATTCCAGTACAGTTATTGTCGTACCATGTTGCTTTGCTTAAAGGCACAGATGTTGATAAGCCAAGGAATCTGGCTAAGAGCGTTACCGTTGAATGAATTTGGATGGACCCTTTCTAGTTCATCTTTTTTTTAGGTGGACCGTTCATTGATAGTAATTCATCTGTCTTAACTGACTTCTTTCCATCCTTCAAAGAATAACCATCTGACTTCTTCTTATCATTCTTATATTCAATACCATCATTGACAATTGGTAGTTTGAATTTAATATCAAAGACATGACCTCTTTGAGTATCCTTACCTTCCCTAGTTTGACCCATGACTGCGGAAACAATGATCTTACTAATGATTCCTTCTAATAATGTTGTTGTTGGTTTTTTGAATTGTTTACTAATATCATCACCATATTTTGAGATCCAATCTACCCATTCCTTTTGACTATCAAGATCATCTATTTGTTTGGTCATGATCTTCTTTGAACCCTCTAGTTGGGATAGCTCTTCTTCTAATACTGTTGAGATTCCTTTATATCGTTGTTCATCAATCTTCTTCAACATATGGTTTACTTCATTGACTGATATTGATTGTATTGTTATATCTAATTGTTGATCCAATCCTTTGATCATCTTTTCATATTTCTTTTTATCTATTGAAATTTGTTTTGAATCGATTGTTTTCTTATCCAATACTTCTGATTTGAATTTTTCTTTTAAGATACTGGAATTACCAACTACTTCCTTGATCCTATCAATGACCAGTTGATCTGTACTATCCATATTCATGGTTCTATTGTTGTTACAAGGATCAACATCTTTCCCTTTGAATATAAGATCCCTTGATCTACATCCATACATTTTTCTTAGTTTGACTGTTCCTCATTTGTATAATAAACATATTGAATAACAGGTAATTTAATTCTTATGAAATATCAAGATCTAGTAATAAAAGATGGTAAATTTGTAGGTGAATTTGAAAAAATGTATCAAGAGTTTTCTGATCCCTGGAATCAGTCAGTAGAGGTTCATTATTCATCTTTATCCGGGGATGCTTTATCTACAGTTCCGTCTTCATTGTAACCAACCCAAGCTC
>TARA_B110000208_G_scaffold78397_1_pt1 | contig 19679 bp, 18 predicted proteins | sample TARA_B110000208 | Tara Oceans TARA_B110000208 (sample SAMEA4397426) | marine metagenome | biome: Polar Biome; feature: [SRF] surface water layer (ENVO:00010504); material: water (ENVO:00002006), including particulate matter (ENVO:01000060) such as... | depth 5 m
GACATCGAAATTACTGAAGAAATTGTAGCACTCACCGAAAAACATATTAATGAAATTTACGATTTAATCTGGATGGTCATGCCTGGTTTCTATCGGAAAAGAGGTTTTGAAATGGGAGAATTTTTCGGCATCTTTAAAAACGAAAAACTCGTTGCTATATCTGGTCAAAGAATGCAAGCTAATGATTTTATAGAAGTAAGCTCTGTGGTTACCCACCCAGACCATACTCGAAAAGGATACGCAAAACAACTCATAACACACACAACAAAGGCAATTTTAAAAGAAAATAAGCTTCCTATTCTTCATACAAATAAAGGAAATGTGGCTATTTCTTTATATGAAAAAATCGGTTATAAGTTAACACGAGATATGAATTGGTGGTTGTATTACAGGAAATAGAAGCATAAAATAGTTTAATTTAAAAATCCTGATTTACATCCCAGGCTTCTAATATTTCTTTTAATGTTTTGATAAACATTCCTCCCAAAGCACCATTAACGACTCTGTGATCATAAGAATGGGAAACAAACATTTTTTGTCTGATACCTATAAAATCTCCTTCTGAGGTTTCAATGACAGCTGGAACTTTTCGAATGGCCCCTAAAGCCAAAATAGCAACTTGAGGTTGGTTAATAATGGGCGTTCCCATGACAGAACCAAAACCACCTACATTGGTTACCGTATAAGTACCGCCTTGAATTTCATCTGGTTTTAGTGCGTTATTTCTTGCTCTATTTGCTAAATCATTCACAGATTTTGTCATTCCAACAAGATTCAATTGGTCTGCGTTCTTAATAACGGGTACAATTAAATTACCATCTGGTAAGGCCGCAGCCATTCCTAAGTTTATGTTTTTTCTTTTGATAATGTGATCGCCATCAACCGCAATGTTAATCATTGGGAACTTTTTAATGGTAGCAGCAACTGCGTGCATTAAAATAGGTGTAAACGTTAATTTCTCTCCTTCTCTACTGAAGAAAGCATCTTTAACTTTCGTTCTCCATTTTACGATATTGGTAACATCAATTTCGATAAAAGACTGCACATGTGCCGCTGTTTGTACCGAATTAACCATGTGCTTGGAAATCAATTTTCCCATTCTGGTCATTTCAATTACCTCGTCCTCGCCGTTTACAGAAACAGGAGTTGCTTTTTGTAAGGGTTTTTGTACTGGTTGTATCTCTTTTACTTGAGTGATCTTTATTGGTGCTCCCTGTGGTAGTGACTTTCTATTTTCAATAAAAGATAGTATATCATTTTTAGCAACTCTTCCATCTTTTCCTGAACCAGATATTGTTTCTAGTTCGTCCATAGTTATGCCTTCTGTTTTGGCTATATTACGAACTAAGGGAGAATAAAATTTTCCAATTTCTGATGTTTTTGATATTGGGGCTGCAACAACTTCTATTGCTTTTTCGATGGTTTTTTCTACTGCTGTAACTTGTAATACTTCTTTTGGAGTTACTGCATCGCTGGCAGAATCTACGGCAGTTTCTAAAATGGCAATAGTAGCGCCTACCGCAACCACTTCGTCTTTTTCAAATAAAATCTCAACTAAAGTACCTTCTACTTCTGACGGTACTTCTGAATCTACTTTATCTGTAGCAATTTCTACAATAGCTTCATCCAATTCTATAGTCTCACCAACTTCTTTTAACCAAGATGTGATGGTTGCTTCTGCAACACTTTCTCCCATTTTAGGTAATTTCAATTCGAACCTTGCCATTACTATCTGTTTTTATCGAATGCAAAAGTACTAAAAACGGATGGTTTTTCACTAATAATTCGAACAGAATAATCGTACTCAATTTTACCTTCTTTAAATTATTCTTAATAAAAATTTAAATAATAAAATTATACTGTAATATATTTTAATTTTTAGCATTTATTTTATTGATTCCATAATTAACTAACTATTTTCCACTTAAGAAAATATCCTAAAATCAATGGAACACTCGAATGTCTTTTTTTCATAATTTGGGTATATTTCAATATTGAACCTGAATGCTAGATAAATAAACACAAAACCCAATCCGTTTTGTGTTTATCGATTTGTTCTTAAATCCATTCTTTAGGATTCTCTAAGACCTTTATAAGTCTTTCTTCTTCTGAATTTTCTTCTGGATGATGGTTGTACTTCCATTGTACAATTGGGGGTAAACTCATCAGAATACTTTCTATACGCCCATTGGTTTTCAAGCCAAACAAAGTACCTCTATCATGTACTAAATTAAATTCGATATAACGTCCTCTTCGAATTTCTTGCCAATCTTTTTGAGTTCTTGTGAATAGAAGTTCTTTTCTCTTTTCAACTATTGGAACATAACTGTCTAAAAAACTATTTCCAACTTCTGTGACAAAATTATAACGATCTTCTATGGTGAATTCCTCTGTCTCTTTTAGATAATCAAAAAACAACCCTCCAATTCCGCGCGCTTCCTCTCGATGTGCATTCCAAAAATAGTTGTCACAGGTTTTTTTGAACTTTGTATAAAACTCTGAATGGTGTTTGTCACATGCCAACTTACAAACGGTATGAAAATGTGTAGCATCTTCATCAAACAAATAATAAGGAGTTAGATCTTGTCCACCTCCAAACCATTGGGTTACGATTTCTCCTGCTGCATTATACATTTCGAAATAACGCCAATTGGCGTGCACTGTTGGCAAAAACGGGTTTATTGGATGCAATACTAAACTCAACCCACAGGCAAAAAAATTTCCTTCTTCTACACCAAACTGTTTTCTTAATGGCGCTGGCAATTCGCCAAAAACCTTCGAAATATTGACACCTCCCTTTTCAAAGATGACTCCGTTTTCAATCACACGTGTTCTACCTCCACCACCTTCTTTACGCTGCCATAGATCTTCTTGGAAAATTGCTTTTCCATCAACAGCTTCTAATTTAGAAGTAATCTGATCTTGTAGGTTCTCGATATATTGGTAAAATTTATCTTTCAACGATGTTTTGTTTTTAGAAGATTGGTGTTGTATAAAATTTTGTTGCTCTTCATCCAGACCTGTCAGGTTTTGGAAATCTTACAGGTATAAAATTTATTGCGCCTTATATTCTTTTACAGCATCTACAAAGGCTTTTGCGTTTTCTAACGGAATATTCGGCAAAATACCATGCCCTAAATTTACAATGTATTTGTCTTTTCCAAATTCGCTGATCATTTGATGCACCATCTTCTTAATTTTTGCCGGTGGTGACAACAGTCTTGACGGATCAAAATTCCCTTGTAAAGTAATATTTCCACCAGATAAGTAACGTGCATTTCTTGCAGAACACGTCCAGTCTACCCCCAATGCCGCAGCACCAGATTTAGACATCTCATTCAGTGCAAACCAACACCCTTTTCCAAAGGCAATTACCGGAGCATCGTCTTTTACAGCATCTATAATTTGCTGAATGTATTGCCAAGAAAATTCTTGGTAGTCTACGGGTGACAACATACCTCCCCAAGAATCAAAAACTTGAACAGCATTTACACCTGCTGCAACTTTTGCTTTTAAATAGGCTATTGTAGTGTCTGTTATTTTCTGCAATAATTCGTGCGCTGCTGTTGGCTTTGTAAAACAAAATTCTTTTGCTTTATCGAAATTCTTAGACCCTTGCCCTTGTACCATATAACATAAAATAGTCCACGGAGATCCTGCAAAACCGATTAAAGGAATGTCATCATTTAATTTTTCTTTGGTGGCTTTTATGGCTTGATATACGTAATCTAATTCTATATGTACATCTGGAACAATTACCTTGTCTAGATCTTTCTGTGTACGAATAGGATTTGGTAAATAAGGTCCAAAATCTGGTTTCATTTGTACCTCCACATTCATCGCTTGTGGTATTACCAATATATCTGAGAATAAAATTGCAGCATCCATTCCGTATCTTCTAATGGGTTGTACGGTAATTTCTGATGCTAACTCAGGAGTTCTACAACGAGTAAAGAAATCATATTTCTTTTTGATGACCTGAAATTCTGGCAAATAACGTCCTGCTTGACGCATCATCCAAACAGGTGGCCTATCTACTGTTTCTCCCTTTAATGCCCTTAAAAATAAATCGTTTTTTATCATCTTATAGCTTTTGGCTATTAGCTGTTAGCTTTTGGCTTCGGCTATTAGTTTTTTTTTAATTTTTCTTTGCGAACCCTGCGGATTCCTTTTGTGCCTTTGCAGTTACTTTTTATTCATTCTTGAAACTACCAACATTGCTTTATCTATGGCCCCTGATATTTTATTTATGTCTTTGTCTGAAATTGCTGAAGATAAAAACCAAGCTTCAAATTGGCTTGGTGGTAAAAACACACCGTTTTTTATCATCTCCCAAAAGAAAACGGCAAATTTTTTCTGGTCGGATGTTTGCGCTTCTTCAAAATTAGTCACCTTACTGCTTGTGAAAAATGGATTCAACATTGACCCAAAACGGTTTACAACAAGTGGTACATTGTACTTCTTAGCCGTATCAACTAATATGGTTTCTATAGCACTTCCAATTTTGTCAAACTTCAGATACGGATCTTGTCGCATTAGCTCTGTGAGTGTCGCAATTCCTCCAGCCATGGCTATTGGGTTTCCACTTAAAGTCCCTGCCTGATACATACCACCCAAAGGCGCAACTTGTTCCATGATTTCATTTCTTGCTCCATAGGCTCCTACAGGAAAACCTCCTCCGATTACTTTTCCTAAACAGGTAATATCTGCAGTAACGCCCAACAATTCTTGTGCGCCTCCAAACTTCGATCGGAAACCTGTCATTACCTCATCGGCAATTAACAAGGCTCCTTTTGTTTTTAGAAAATTTTTTAACTCTTTTAGGAAGTTTTGCTGCGGAATAACTACCCCCATATTTCCACAAATAGGTTCTATAATTACAGCGGCGATATCATCATGTACTTCAAAATGTTTTTTGACACTTTCTAAATTATTGTATTCTGCAATGAGCGTATTCTTTACCGCTCCTTCTGGCACTCCTTTAGAACCTGGCATGCTTAAGGTTGCTAAACCAGATCCTGCTGCAACTAATAAGGAATCTTGATGCCCGTGATAACACCCCGAAAATTTGATGATTTTATCTTTCCCTGTAAATGCTCTAGCTAAACGAACGCCACTAATTACGGCCTCTGTTCCGGAGTTTACAAAACGAACTTTGTCCATTTCTGGAAATGCATCACACACTATTTTTGCGAGCTTGATTTCATTTTCTGTGGAAGCTCCGAAAGAATATCCATTTTTTAATGCTTTGGCAACTCCTTTTTGTACTTTTCGATGACGATGACCAATAATCATTGGTCCGTAAGACAATACCAAATCGATATATTCATTACCATCTACATCGGTGATTTTACTCCCTTTTGCTTTTTTAATAAACAATGGGTTTCCGCCTACGGAAGTAAAGGCTCTTACAGGAGAATTTACCGCTCCAACAAGATGTACCAATCCTTCTTTATATAATTTTTCTGATTTTTCGAATTTCATTTCATTAAGCTTTTAACAGTTTGCTTTGAGCGAATTGCTATTTATTCAAGATTCTTGCTGCTTCCTTTGCAAAATAGGTGATGATAATATCTGCTCCGGCTCTTTTCATAGAGAGCAAGCTTTCTAGCATTACTTTTTCGCCATCAATCCATCCTTTTTCTGCAGCAGCTTTTACCATTGCATATTCTCCACTTACATTGTAACATGCAATGGGTCTGTCAAAATTATTTTTCAAATCGCGAATAATATCTAAATAAGACAATGCGGGTTTTACCATTAAAATATCAGCGCCTTCTTGATCGTCAAAAGTAGCTTCTCGCATTCCTTCATCTCTATTTGAAGGGTCCATTTGATAGGTTTTGCGATCTCCAAAACTGGGAGCAGAATCTGCTGCATCTCTAAAAGGGCCATAAAAAGCGGAGGCATACTTTACAGCATACGCCATAATTGGCAAGTTTGAAAAACCGGTATTGTCTAAGGATTCACGAACCATAGCAATCGTTCCATCCATCATTCCAGAAGGCGCAACCATGTCTACACCTGCTTTTGCGTGAGAGATTACTTGTTTGGCAATGTTTACTAAAGTAGCATCATTGTCTACATCATTGTCATGAATAATTCCACAATGACCGTGTGAAGTATATTCGCAAAAACACACGTCTGTGATTACATATAAGTTTGGATAATTCTTTTTGATAAAACGGATTGCTTGTTGCATAATTCCGTTATCGTTCCATGTTTCAGTTCCTTCTTCGTCTTTGTATGAAGGAATTCCGAACAGTAAGACGGCAGGAATATTTAAGGATACAACTTCATCCAATTCTTTGGAAATTCGATCTAAAGAAAAACGTTTGATTCCTGGCATTGAAACAATTTCTGTTTCTATATTTTCGCCTTCTTCAATGAAAAGTGGGTAGACAAAATCATCTACTGACAATTTGGTTTCTCGAACCAGTCTTCTAATTCCTTCTGATTTCCGTAATCTTCTTGTTCTGAACATTTTTCTTCAATTCTGTCATTACGGGAAAGAATGCTGAATTAATCTCAATTTACAGATTACTTCAGTGCATTCGGAATGACGTTTATTCTTTTATATAATGTGCATTTATCAATGCTAAAACACTGTCTACATCTGGCATGTTTGCTACTTGTACCTCATCGAAGTGCTTTCTTGCCTCAACAGCAGTTGTTTCTCCAATACAAAAAGCAATTTTATCGGTATTGTTGTCTTTCAAATAACTTTCGATTCCTGATGGGCTATAAAATAAAACTCCAGAAACGGATGCGGCTATTTTTACAGAGCTCAGCATGGTTTTGTATGCTTCTATCTCATGAACGACCACATTATTTTTCTGTAAATAGGTAGGTAAAACATCCAATCGGAGATCGCTACAGAAATAGGAAACTGTCTTAATGTCTGTTTCTTTTGCAATGTATTCTGCTAATTTTAAAGCATTTTTAGCAACATGAGCTACTTTTCCAATTCTACTTTCTATAAGTTTTTTGGTCCTACGACCCACACAGAAAATATTTTTAAAGTTAATTTCGTTTTTTGTAAACGAATTCAAAATTGCTTCTACTCCATTCTGACTTGTAATCACAACATTTTCGTGTTGCTTTTTCATCACTTTTGCAGGCATTCTATTAAAACGAATTTTAATAAAATCACTGTCTTTAATCCCTATTGAATTATCTACTGTTTTCTTTTGTGCTTCAGATAATTTCTTTGTTGAATAAATAGCATGTTTTGCAACTTCAACATCTCCATCTTCGATCATCAACTCTCTTCCTCCTCTATTCAGAATATAATCAACACAGTCTTTCGCTAAATATTCATGACTTCCCACTTTTGCTGTTTTGGCAACTGAGATTTTCTTAGAGCCGTCTGTTTTCAGTAAAACTCCTTTAAAGTTTATTTCTTCAGTTTTATCGTCTATATAGGCCAATGCACCAATGGGTGCTGAACAACCGCCTTCTAATAGTCTTAAAAACTCACGTTCTATACCTACACAAATTTTGGTGTCTGGATGATTTAACTGCTCACAGGCATCAATTGTGAAGTCATCATTTTCTAAGGCAGCAATCATAATGGCACCTTGTGCGGGCGCAGGTATCATCCAAGGAAGATTGACTGCTCCTCCTGGTCGTTTTCCAATTCTTTCTAAACCGGCAGCTGCAAAAACAGCTCCGTTCCAATCATTCTCTTCTACTTTTTCCAAACGCGTATTTACGTTTCCTCTTAAAGGAACCACGGTGTGAGTTGGATAGCGGTTGAGCCACATGGCTTTTCTTCGAATACTTCCAGTAGCAATAATTGCTTCTGGCTGTCCAAAAAATTCTTCAGTATCTTTTAATACTAAAATATCACTATAATTTGCTCTTTTTAAAACTGCAGTTTGTACAATTCCTTCTGGCAAAGCGGTAGGCACATCTTTTAATGAATGTACTGCAATATCGATGTCTCCATTGAGTAGTGCTACATCTAAATTTTTAGTAAAAACGCCTGTAATCCCTAATTCATACAACGGTTTATCTAAAACAATATCTCCCATCGATTTTATAGGAACTAAAACGGATTCATAACCCAGTACGGCTAATTCTTTACGAACTTTATTGGCTTGCCAAAGTGCTAATTCACTTTCACGAGTTCCTATTCTTATTATTTTTTGCATACCTTATTGTTAGGGTTGAAATACCTTTTGAATCACTTGTAAACTTTGAGCAACAGAAGTTTCTTCTTCTTTTAAATGTTTTACAAATTGTGTTGTAATTTTCTGAATAAAACGAGCCGTTAGAATCTCTGCTTGTGCTTCATCAAAATTACTTATTTTTTTCTTCTGAAAATTGATTTCATCCTTCTTTATTGTTTCTAACGATTTTTTTAATGCTGCAATTGCTGGGGTAAATCTTCTGTGATTTAACCAATCGTTAAATTCCTTTTTATGAATTTCTATAATTGCTTCTGCGGTTGGAACTTCTTGTAGACGAACCGCCAACGTTTCGTCTGTAATTTTTGACAATGCATCTACATTTACAAGAGAAATTCCTTCTAAATCGGTTACATCTTTGTCCACATTTTCGGGCATGGATAGGTCTAAAATCAACAACTTTTTGTTTTTAGAAATCTGCTCTTTTGTAATGGTTGGTTTACTTGCTCCTGTAGAAACAATCAGCACATCCGATTTCTCAATTTCTTCGGACAAGTCTTCTATAATTGCTTTTCTAATTGAAACATGATCTTTAACAAATTCTGCAGCCTTCTCCGCGGTTCTATTAATTAAACATACGGTTTTGTTCTGTGTGTATTCTGCTAAATTCTTACAGGTATGTTTTCCCATTTTCCCCAAACCAAAAACTAAAATATTTTTAGAATTATAATCAGGTAAGTTTTTAATAATATATTGAACAGCTGCATAGGAAACTGAAGTTGTTCCTGAGCTTAATTTTGTTTCGTTTTTCACCTTCTTGCTTGCTTGCATCACACAATTCAAAAGTCGCTCTAAATAGGCATTTGTTGTATTTTGTGCTTTTGCCATTTTAAAAGACTGTCGCAATTGACCAACAATTTCATAATCTCCTAGGATTTGACTCTCTAAACCAGTTCCAATTCTAAAAAGATGATGGATGGCTTCTTGGTTTTTATAAACGTTTGAAAATGTAGCAAACTCTTCGACAGTTCCTTCTGAAAAGTGACACAATAATTGTATAAGTTGGTAAGGATGCTCTGCAAAACCAGAAATCTCGGTTCTGTTACAAGTAGATAAAACAAAAACACCTTCAAAGTTCTTTTCTTTCGCCATCACTAACAAAGCATTTTGGTGCTCTTTTGACAAAGAATACTTCCCCCGTGTTTTTGCGTCTGCTTTCACATAACTAACACCAATATTATAAAAATGCTTTTGTATTTCTTGTTGCATACTTCTTTAAAGATTTGGCAAAAATAACAACTTCATTATAATAAAAATGTCGCTTAAAGTACTATTAATATCGTTGCGTGTTTTTTAACCCCTTTTTTTTTTATAAACTTCACAAAAGCCTTATTTTTGCAGTTGGATTATTGTTTTGGAAACTCATTATAAAGAATGATTCTAAATAAAAACAAAATTAATACATCAATCGTAATGTTTAAAAATGTCGGAGAAAGTTCTTTAGATGAAATTACTTTAGAAAAAGGGTTTTATGTACTTCATTTTCAGAATGAAAGTAATCAAATACAAAGTTTTGAAAGGGAAATTGACAGTTCTTTTATTCAAATGCACTTTTGTTTGAGAGGGAACTCTAAATTCCTCTTTAACGATGGGTCTTATTCTTTTGATGTCTTAGACAACCGATCTATCCTGCTATACAATCCGCAAAGAACCTTGCCAATCAATTTGGAGATTCAACCAAAAACAACCTTGGTTTCTTTGATGATTTCTATTGAAAAGTTTCACTCTTTATTTTCTAAAGAATCGGGGTATATTCCTTTTTTAAGTGATAAAAATAGCAACAAGAAGTATTATGACGACACTGAAATAAAACCTATGGTTTCTGTTGTATTACAGCAAATTATCAATGCTAGTATTAACAGTTCTGTAAAAGAACTGTATGTAAAGGGAAAGGTTTACGAGTTATTAAGTTTGCATTTTCAGAAAGAAGAGAGTACCTCTGGCGAATACTGTCCTTTTTTAGTGGATGAACAAAACGTTTTAAAAATTAGAAAAGCAAAAGAAATCATCATTTCAAGAATGGCAGAACCACCAAGTTTACACGAATTAGCTTCAGAAATAGGGCTAACGTTAAAAAAACTAAAAGAAGGGTTTAAGCAAATATACGGAGATACTGTGTATAGTTTCTTATTGGATTATAAATTGGAACATTCTCGAAAATTATTAGAAAGTAATCAATACAATGTGAATGAAGTTGGCCTTCAAGTTGGTTACAGTACCGCGAGTCATTTTATTGCTGCCTTTAAAAAGAAGTTTGGGACTACGCCAAAAAAATATATAATGAGTTTACAAAATTAAGAGCAATGAGAAAACTTTGACAGGTTCAGACTGACAATAACAAACTAATTGAAACAACGATACAGTGAAGCAACTTACCCATTATGACATCGAGAATAAACAGCATCAATTTCCAATCACCATTGTTTGTGATGCCATTAGAACTCCTGAAAATATTGGAATGTGTTTTCGGATTTCTGAAAGTTTTGGTGTTGAAAAAATCTACTTTCATGAAAGTTCTCCGACAATAGAAAACAGAATTGTCAAGAAAACTGCTAGAAATACAGTCAACCAAATTGAACATGCATCATACACTGATTTCACAGCAATAATAAAGAAATTAAAGGAAGCAGGAAACACTATTATTGGAATAGAAATTACTGATAAAAGTATCAATATTCAAGATTTTGAATTTAAAAATCATGAAAAAATCGTATTACTTTTGGGGAGCGAAAGAAACGGTATTGAAAACATCCAACTTGTCGATCATACGGTCGCAATCCCAATGTTTGGTAGAAACTCATCTATGAATGTCGTTCACAGTTTGGCGATTACTCTATATGAAGTTACAAATAAAATTTCAATTGGCAGTAGCAGCAGTAATAGTAACCGTAAGTAAGTAAAAAAAGAAATATGAAAGGAATATTATTAAATAATTTAGGCTCACCTGACAGTACAGAAACCAAAGATGTAAAAAAATATTTGGGAGAATTTTTAATGGACGAACGTGTCATTGATATTCCTTTTTGGAAACGCTGGATATTAATTAAAGGAATCATTCTAAAAGTGAGACCGAAAAAATCTGGAGCTGCTTATAAAAAAATCTGGTGGAAAGAGGGTTCTCCTTTGGTTGTGATTTCTGAACGATTTACAAAAAAAGTTATCGAAAAAACAGACATTCCTGTTGAGTTGGCAATGCGTTATGGCTCTATGTCTATGGAAAAAGGCATTAAAAATCTAATCGACAAAGGGGTGACCGAGATCTTTTTAGCTCCTTTATACCCTCATTATGCCATGTCTTCTTATGAAACCGTGGTTACCCAAGCTGAAGAAATTTTAGCCGAAAAATACCCTGAAATAAAGTTAGATACTTTACCTCCTTTTTATAATCGCCCTGATTATCTAAAAGCGATGAGTGACAATATTGCAAATCACTTAAAAGGGTTTGATTATGACCATATTCTGTTTTCTTATCACGGAATTCCAGAACGTCATATTCGAAAATCAGATCCAACAAAGAGTCATTGTAAGTTAGATAAATCTTGTTGCGAACGCAATTCGGTAGCACATTATACTTGTTACAGACATCAGTGTTTTGAAACAACAAAAGGGATTGTAGAAAACTTAAATTTAAAAGAAGGCACTTGGAGTAATTCGTTTCAATCTCGATTGCTAAAAGATCCTTGGCTAAAACCTTATACTGATTTCGAATTGGAGAAATTTCCGGGTCAAGGAAAGAAAAAATTAGCCGTAATTACTCCAGCTTTTGTTTCTGATTGTTTAGAGACGCTAGAGGAAATTGCGATGGAAGGAAAAGAAGATTTCATAGCAGCAGGCGGAACAGACTACAAACACATTCCTTGTATGAATGATAATGATGACTGGGTAGACGTAATGGTTTCGTGGATCAATGAATGGAAAAATAAATAGTAGTAATCAATGATCATTTAGCGGCCATCAATATAAAAACTTTTAACGCTGCGACTTTGAAACTAAATTATAAAAAATGGATTTCTTATACGTAAAATCGCTGCATATTATTTTTGTAGTGACTTGGTTTGCTGGGTTGTTTTATATTGTTCGTTTGTTTATTTATCAAACAGAAGCGGAACAAAAACCAGCACCTGCGAAAGAAATTTTACAAACGCAGTATAAATTAATGAGTAAAAGACTGTGGTACATTATTACCTGGCCTTCTGCAATTTTGGCAAGTATTTTTGCTTTTTGGATGCTCTATACAAATCCATACTACTTGGAAGAACCTTGGATGTTGGTAAAACTCTCGTTTGTATTCGCTTTGTACTTTTACCATGGTTATTGCCATAAAATATTCACCAAACTACAAAACGATGTTGTAAAGTATTCTGCTTTAAAATTGCGCATTTTTAACGAAGTTTCTACCATTCTATTGTTTGCTATTGTATTTCTGGTCACCGTAAAGAGTGCCATTAATTGGATTTGGGGCGTAGTTGGTATTATACTCTTTGGTGTTTTAATGATGTTAGGCATCAAACTTTACAAAACCATTCGGGAAAAGAAAAACTGGGAAAAGGCAGAAAAAGAGGTTTTGGCTGAGGATGAAAATAAGATACAGTAATTAAATTTCGATTAACGTAATTCAAAGAATTATACATCGGTATGGAACAAGAATCAGATTATATTTTACGAGAAGTAAAAAAATTGACCCTTTTTATAACAAACCTTATCAGCAACCTTAATACATCAAATAAAGATGAGTTAGATAATGGGATTCGAGAAACAGATGATTTTATAAGAAAAAAATGGGGAATTTCATTAAAAGAAATCACATCGATTTCACCCTTTGATTTTACAAAAAAATTCAAAGAGTTAGAGGAAATTCACCTTGAAAAATTAGCTGAATTATTAAATGTATTCATAAAAAAAATAGCTACTCTTGATATGAATAAACAATATAACGGGAAAGAATTGGTTAAAAAAGGCATTTTACTAATCAATATCTTGAATGACAAATCGAAGACCTACTCTATAAAAAGAATGGAACTGAAAAAGGAGCTACAGAGGCATCTAGATTCATAAGTAATAAATATTCCTTATCCTCGAATACTTTGCTCAAAAGGGATTCGATTTACAATTGATCGCCCTAAAGTTACTTCATCTGCGTACTCCAATTCATCCCCCACAGAAATTCCACGCGCAATGGTAGAGGTGGTAATATCAAATTTTTCAATTTGTTTAAAAATATAAAAATTTGTAGTATCGCCTTCCATTGTAGAACTTAAGGCAAAAATTAATTCTTTTGCATCGCCATTTTTAACTTTATTGACAAGAGATTCAATTTGTAAATTTTGAGGACCAATACCTTCGATTGGAGAAATCTTCCCTCCCAAAACATGATAGACTCCATTAAATTGTGAAGTGCTTTCGATGGCCATTACATCTCTTATGTCTTCCACAACACAAATAATATCTGGATTTCGTTTTGGATTTTTACAAATAGCACACAAAACAGTATCTGAAATGTTGTGGCATTTCTCGCAGGTTTCTACATCTGTTCTTAAATGCAACAATGCTTCAGACAAAAACTTGGTATTCTCTTTTGGTTGCTTGAGTAAATGCAAAACCAAACGCAAGGCTGTTCGCTTCCCTATTCCGGGCAAACGAGAAACTTCGTTCACTGCATTTTCTAATAATTTTGATGAAAACTCCATAGACAACAAAATTACGAATTATGAATTGTGAAATCCTAAAAAGAAGACAGAAAAACATATATTCGTATTTCAATAATTTAACTAAAAAACACCCCATGCAATCTCTTCATATTTTTCTTTTGATAATTGCCTACTTTTTGGTGTTAATTGCCATCGCCTACTTTACGGGTAAAGAAGATTCTAATGAGGTGTTTTTTAAAGCAAAAAGAAATTCTCCTTGGTATCTAGTCGCATTTGGTATGATTGGCGCTTCACTTTCTGGGGTAACGTTTATTTCTGTTCCAGGAATGGTGAATGGGCAACAATTTGCTTACATGCAAGGAGTCTTTGGTTTTTTCTTTGGCTATTTAATTATCGTTTTTATATTGCTCCCGCTTTATTATAAATTGAACATCACTTCTATCTATCAATATTTAGAGCAACGTTTTGGAAAAACAAGTTACAAAACAGGTGCTTTCTTCTTTTTACTGTCAAGAGTTACAGGAGCATCCTTTCGGTTGTTTTTGGTTTCTATAGCAATGCAATACATTGTTTTTGAAGAACTGGGTGTTCCTTTTGAAATTACCGTAATACTTTCTATTCTTCTAATTTGGATTTACACCTTTAGAGGCGGAATAAAAACCATCGTGTGGACAGACACACTGCAAACACTCGCAATGTTAATTGCGGTAGGATTTTCTATTTATTTAATCAATCAGCAATTAGATTGGACTTTTGTAGAGTTTTTATATTCAGAAGAATTTACAAAGAAAGGACAGATCTTCTTTTTTGATGATCTAAATGCTAAAACATACTTCTGGAAATATTTTTTAGGTGGTATTTTTATTGCAGTGGCAATGACTGGCTTAGACCAAGATATGATGCAAAAAAACTTAACGTGTAAAAACAACAAAGAAGCTCAAAAAAACATGATTACAATGGCTCTCTTAGTCGTTATTGTTAACTTTTTCTTTTTATCCTTAGGTGCCTTATTGTTTATCTATTCTGAAAAAATAGGGGTATCCATCCCGGTTGTAGATGGAGTCATAAGAACCGACTTGCTATTTCCTGAAGTTGCAATGAATCAAAATTTAGGAACTGGACTAGCTGTCACATTTATTATTGGTTTAATCGCTGCAGCCTATTCAAGTGCTGACTCTGCATTGACATCGCTAACAACTTCCTTTTCAGTAGATTTTTTAGAAATAGAAAAAAAACCAATAGAGCAACAAAAGCCATTGCGTAAAAAAGTACATATCGGAGTCTCTATTTTACTAATATTGGTCGTTATTTTATTTAATAATCTTGAAGGAAATGTTGTAGGTAACTTATTCAAATTTGCCACATTTACATACGGTCCTCTATTAGGACTGTTTGCTTTCGGTATTTTTACAAAACATCCTATTAAAGACAAATATGCATGGATTGTTGCGCTTCTTTCCATTACAATAAGCTTTATAATCACCTCTTTGCCTGAACGGATAGTTGGCGCCTATCAATTTCATTGGGAAATTTTACCATTGAACGGTCTGATTACTTTTATTGGATTATATTTGATTAAAAGAAAGTAGCAATGCCTAAAGACTTAAGTAACTATCGTAAATCTTACGAGAAGCAACAATTATTAGAAAGTAACTGCCCAGGAAACCCAATGGAGTTATTCAAAGATTGGTTTTTAAATGCAGATGCATCCAATACAGTCGAGGAGACCAATGCCATGACCATTTCAACGATTGGGAAAGACGGATTCCCAAAAAGTCGGGTTGTTTTGTTGAAAAAATATACAGAAGAAGGGTTTATTTTTTATACAAATTACACTTCAGAAAAAGCAAAAGCAATCGAGGCAAATAATCATATTTGCTTGTCTTTCTTTTGGCCCGCCTTAGAGCAACAAATCATCATTAAAGGCGTCACAGAAAGACTACCAGAAAAAGAATCGGATGCATATTTTAATTCACGACCTACTGGAAGTAAATTAGGAGCATGGGCTTCACCACAAAGCACAGTAGTAGCCAACAAAAAGGAGTTGGAAGCACTATTAACTGATTTAGAAAAAAAATATAACGGAAAAGAAATCCCCAGGCCAAAAAATTGGGGAGGGTATTTAATAAAACCTATTTCATTAGAGTTTTGGCAAGGAAGACCAAATAGAATGCATGATCGAATTAGATATTCTTTATTAAAAGATTTTTCTTGGAAATTAGAACGATTGGCACCGTAAATTTTTATATTTACCTATCAAGAATAAAACCAAATGAAAACTTTATACATTGTTCGTCACGCAAAATCCTCTTGGGAATATGATGGTATCGAAGATATTGACAGACCTCTAAAAAAGAGAGGCATAAATGATGCTCATTTAGTTTCTAAATTTTTAGCGACGACAATCGATAAACCAGATGTATTTATTTCTAGTAGTGCAAATAGAGCATTACACACAGCAGTTATTTTTTGTGAAAATTTAAAATACCCGCTTTCCAATCTTTATATCCGAAAACAGTTGTATAGTTTTAGTGATGGATACTTGGTAAAAACAGTAAATGCTCTTGATGATAGTTTTGATTCTGCCATTATTTTTAGTCATGATCACGGAATCAATTCCTTTGTGAATAAGTTTGGAAACAAACCTATTTCTCAGGTTTCCACTTGTGGAGTGATTGGTATTCAGTTTGATGAAAAACACTGGAAGAACATCAAAAAAGGAAAAACATTTATGATAGAAACCCCTAAAAACCATAAATAAGATCGTTTGTTAGAAATAAAAAAATATGGAGCAATTGATATTGGCTCTAATGCGATTCGGCTTTTAATATCTAATGTGATTATCTCTGAAGATAAAGAGCCCCAATTTAAAAAATCTTCATTAGTTCGAGTACCAATTCGTTTAGGAGCTGATGTATTTGTTGCGAAAGGAATGATCTCTGAAGACAACACTCAAAGATTGATTGATGCGATAGATGCATTTAAACTTTTAATGAAAATTCATCATGTTGAACACTTTAAAGCTTGTGCTACTTCGGCAATGAGAGAGGCTAGTAATGGCAATGAAGTTGTAGAAAAAATCTTTCAAAAAACAGGTGTTCAAATCGCTATTATTGGAGGAGAAGAAGAAGCTGCAATTATCTCATCTACAGATTTAAATAAATTGATTGAAGGCGACAACTCTTATTTATATGTAGATGTAGGGGGCGGAAGCACTGAATTCACCCTTTTTTCTAAAGGTAAAATCATACAGTCTAAATCCTTTAAAATGGGAACCGTCCGACTGATAAATAACAAAAAATCTGTAAATAAAGAAATTTTTGCCAATGTTGAAAAATGGATTAAACAGAATACCAAAGACCTAAAACGGGTTTCTTTGATTGGTTCTGGAGGAAACATCAATAAGCTTTTTAAAATGTCTGGAAGAACAGAAGGAAAACCCATTTCCTATATTTATCTGAGCGCACAGTATCAGTTTTTAAAGCGAATGAGTTTTGAAGAACGCATTTCTGAATTAAGTCTAAATCCAGATAGAGCAGACGTTATTATTCCGGCAACAAAAATTTATCTTTCGGCCATGAAATGGAGTAACGCTAGAAAAATTTATGTCCCAAAAATTGGATTGGTAGATGGCATCATAAAAAGTCTTCATTTCAATAAATTATAAGGTCAATTTGTTAAAAGTAAGCACTATTAGAATCTATTACTGAGATTATAAAAAATTTGTTCACAAAAAAAGGTAGCAATCTAAATTACTACCTTTCTGGTATTTTCTATTTATAAAATTAACTGCACTTAATTAATAATCTATTTTCTTAATATAATTCAACTTTTCTTTCCATAAAGCTAAATCTTTTTTAAAGACCTCAACTCTAGCTATAACATTTAACACCAATGGATTGTCTGGTTTTGCATTCGAAAAGAAGCCTAAGTTATTCTCTAATTGCTGAATCTCTTTAACAACTTCATCAACTTTTTTTCTTACAAAAATTTGCTCGCCATCTAATTTTCTTACATCATTATTTGCAGCGAAACCATCAACATTATTCTTAAAACGCAGCATCTCTATTTCATTCTTATCGATGGATAAAGTAGAAATTAAACGATCTATTTGTTTATTGAACTTCCCTTCTAAGTGGCGAACACTTCTTGGAAGATACCCTAAGCTTTTCCATGAGTTAACAACCTCTAATACACCCTCTTTTGTGTTAATTTCTTCAGTTTTGATATTCTCTAAAAACTCTTTTTTTGCAGTAATAATGAGTTGATCTTCCTCACTAACTGCATTTTTATTTTTGTGATATTGATCAAAATAATGATTACACGCACTTTTAAAACGTTTCCAAACATCATCAGAAAATTTTCGAGGAACATGTCCGATTTTTTTCCAATCTGCTTGAATTTTCTTCAAAGTTTCTGTTGAATTTTCCCAGTCTGTACTATCCTTTAGCGATTCAGCTAACTCAATAAGTGCAATTTTCTGATTCAAATTGTCTTGCTGGCTCTTTTTTTCTTCTTTGTAAAAATTGTTCTTAGCTTTATTGATTTTTTTGGTAGCAATTTTAAATTTTTGCCAAATCTCCTCACTCTTTGCATAGGGCAATTTTCCAACATTAAAGTATGCTTGTCTTAATGTTTCTAGGACTGCAATGCTCTCTTGCCAATCATTATGGTTTCTATTTTTTGACGTATCAAAATTTTCAATTTGGGCAACAATTTCTAATTTTTTCTGAATAATTTCATCGAACTTAGTTTTCATCGAACGATAATATTCGTGTCGTTTGTCATGAATTTTTTTAGTTGCTTGGCTAAATTTTTTCCAAATATCTTCTCGCATCTCTCTTGCTACAGGGCCAATATCTTCTTTCCAAACTTTATGCAACTCTTGTAATTGCTTAAATGAGTCATTAATGTTTTCGTGTTCAGCGAGTACTTCTGCTTTTTGAATAATTTTTAATTTTTCTTCTAAGTTATTTTTAAAATCCAGATCTCTAAAATCATTACTCAGATGTAATAAATCGTAAAAACGTTCTACATGATGATGGTAAATTTTCCAAGTATCATTATATTTTGTTTTAGAAACTGGCCCAATTGCACGCCAAGTATCTTGCAATTCTTTAAATTGCTTATACATGATTTTTGGATCGGCATCAGCGATTAAAGCTTTTAAAGCTTCAATAACTTCAAAACGCTTTTCTAAATTGAGTTTTTGAGATTTCTCTTGATCGCTGTAGTATGCGTCTCTCTCTTTTTTATGTTGAGATAATAGTGAATTATAGTTCGTTTTTATAGGACTTGAAAATTGAAAATCGATACTGTCTCCTCCCGCTTCAATAAAAGCTGCTTTCTTTTCTGCTAATAGTGCTCCAAATTGCTGGTTAAATGCATTTTTAATAACATCAACTTGAGATTTCACTTTGTTAACGGGTTGATCTGTTAAGACTTTCTCTAACTCAGCTACTAAATTTTCTAAAGGCATTTTAGAATAATCAATTTCTTTTACAACTTCTGGAACTTGATTGTTTTCTATAGTTTCTTCTGCGAGTTCGGCGATCTCTTCTTCAATTTCAATTACAGCGCCAGAAACTTCCTGATTTTCAGTTGCAGAAGCCACTTGTTGTTCCGATTCCTCTATCTTCTCTGGACTCGGATGAACATCTTGCTCTAAATTTCTTTTATTGTCTTCTACTTTCTCTTGATTATCGTCTAACATATGTACAATGTTTAAGGTTCTAAATTACAGGTTATAAAGATAGTTACATCTTAGAATATTTTCAAAGTAATTTTTCATTTATTAACAAAAATATTTGTTTTTATTCTAGTATTGTTTTGCTGGTTT
>TARA_B110000208_G_scaffold164581_1_pt1 | contig 19644 bp, 18 predicted proteins | sample TARA_B110000208 | Tara Oceans TARA_B110000208 (sample SAMEA4397426) | marine metagenome | biome: Polar Biome; feature: [SRF] surface water layer (ENVO:00010504); material: water (ENVO:00002006), including particulate matter (ENVO:01000060) such as... | depth 5 m
CCTTAGCTTTTTAGGGGGCAGCAACGGCGCGCTCATGAAGGGCATAACCGTTGCCCTCCACTGATGCGGACGACACGGAGGTCGTCACTGCCGATAACCTATTTCGCAGCTACCTTGGAACCGATAAAGGCGGCTATGTCCTTCATCGCTTGCTCATCAGCAAGTATCATCGACATTGGGCGCATTTGCATGCCTTCGATGTCTTTAGGATGTGTGCCACGCACACCAGATTTATAATTCTGCAGCTGTCTGACGATGTACCAGTCCTGTAGGTTTTGCAGCGCGGGTGCATTCATCAACTCATTGCCCTCGCCATCTGGTCCATGACAAGCCGCACAGAGTGCGTAGCTCGCTGCTCCCTTGGCGACATTACCGTCAAACGTCGCTAGCGGCGCGGTGACTGGTAGTTGTGCAATGTACGCAACAACTTCGTCGATCTTGGTTTCGTCAGCCAGCGTCATCGCCATTGCACGCATCTGCATACCATAAGTATCATCTGGATGCGAACCGCGCACGCCTTCCTTATATTTAATTAACTGGCGTTTAAGATACCAGTCATTTTGTCCCGCCAGTGCGGGTGCATTGAGTGCCGCGTTGCCTTCACCCTCAGCTCCGTGACAGGTCGAGCAAATCATATATGCGGATTTACCTGCAGCGTGTGTAATCGGATCGACTACGACTGCTGCGACTGCGACTGCTGCGGGAACCTCTGCTGCAGCCTCAAGGCTGACATCTGCAACAGCTTCGTGGCTCCCGTCTGTGCCATGCGACGCATCCGAACCAGAGAGAACAGCCTTCAATGGCAGGACCAACATAAACGCCAATAGGGCTGTGAAGAAAAGGAAGTTAAAGCCGACTAGAATCGAGCAAAACGACTCGTCTAAGGCTCGGGGTTTAAGGTTTTTCGGATTGCTCATAATTGTTTTAAAAAAAGAAATCCAGTGGCATTTTGTCAAACACTATCAAGCTGAACACATGCCCGCAGACACAACAGAAGCTGCCCTACTAAACAGTATTAACTGACCCATAGGTGCGTGCGTATGTGATTCTGATCTTGGCTATAAAAATAACCGGTGATTATACTAAATCTATGACGCTTGATGAACGGTTATCCTATTATTTAGATCAAACTCCACAGATTGATGAATCTGCTTACGTCGCTTCCGATGCGATTGTCCTAGGAGACGTTACTATGGGTAAAAACACTAGTGTTTGGTATGGCTGTGTGCTGCGCGCAGATATTAATAGTATTGAAATCGGCGATGGCTCGAACGTGCAAGACGGCAGCGTCATCCACCTGGCGGACGACTATGGCGTAAAGGTGGGATCGTTTGTGACGATCGGCCATAAGTCGATGGTGCATGCCTGCACGATCGGCGATGAGTGTCTCATTGGGATGCATTCGACCATTCTCGATGGCGCAGTGATCGGTGCGCAATCGATCATCGGCGCGGGCGCACTCGTCACCAAAGGCACACAGGTGCCAGCGGGATCGCTAGTGCTCGGCTGCCCCGCCAAAGTCGTGCGGGCACTCAGCGACAAAGAGCGCGCCGGCCTGAAAGGCATGGCGGACAAGTATGTGATCGTGTCCCGCGCGCACAAACAGCGTCAAGCCTCGCACGATTAACACTGTGACATCGGCCACTGTTGTTTATATCCAAGGCTAACATTTCAAACTGATGGCGCAGCCTGGGACAGGAGCGTCTGCTTTTGCGGCGTGCGCGGTAGGAGTGTCCGTCTTCGTGCCGGGGCCCTCAAGCGTGTGCGAGGTGGGTGCGAAGTAGGTGCGAATGGATGAATCAAAAAAAATCCCTCAAGCGAATTTGGGGGATTGGCTTAAAATAGTTGCTGCGGCGCACCTAGAAGGCGGCCGTTACGCCCAACACCACCGCATCGGTGGTCGCGTGTTGGTCTGACCAAGATTCATCACTCAGGCCGTTAAAAGTGTTGCCGCTACTCAAGAAGTTGAGCGGCACCCAAGAAATTGAGCGGCACCCAAGCATCGACGTGAATGTATTCGGCAAACAACTTGACGTTGGTATTCAGGAAATAGGAGGCGCCCAAGACTAGTTGGTCCTGCTTTTCCCACGGAGAGTCATCGTCACCGGCCATAAAGCGACTGAACTACGCAGATAATTTCACCTCGTTGTTGAGACCAAAGTCAAGATCGCTCGGCTGCACAATTCCGTGTAACAACCGATTGTCGCGATTTTCCCACCGATCGGCTGGTTGACGCAAGCGACTCATCGCTCGACAAAAATCAGTACCTCTGAGCTTGCAATCCAGACTCAAGTCTTTCTGCTAGCAACTTGCTATTGAGACTTATTCTCATGCAATGCTCACCCATGCGTTTAGATCAAATTAAGAAAGACGGAACTTTTCGAGTCACGAAAGTGAACTGCGAGAACGAGAGCGTCGCCCGATTGATGTCAATGGGCTTGTTGCCCGGGCAAGAGGTACGCCTCACGCACCAAGCACCGTTGGGCGACCCGATCGCAGTGGTCTTTCAGGGCTGTCATATGAGTCTACGCTTAAAAGACGCAGCCGAGGTCGAAGTGGAGAAGATCTAGTATGTCCGAAGCACCGTCAGAATTTCGCGTCGCGTTAATTGGTAATCCCAACACCGGCAAGACCTCGCTGTTTAATGCGCTCACGGGCATGCGTCAGCGTGTCGGCAACTACTCAGGTGTCACGGTCGAAAAGAAAATCGGCCGTTGGGCACTGAATCGTGATCAAGAGGTACATTTGATCGACCTACCAGGCACCTATAGTTTGAGCGCCAGCTCGCTGGACGAACGCATCGCAGTGGATGTCTTGGCTGGGCGTGTTGATGGCCACCCTGCCCCCGATCTGATTATCGTAGTGGTGGATGTGGAGAATTTGCAGCGCAATCTGTTCCTCGCCTCACAGGCCTCAGAGTTAGGCGTTCCGATGGTGATCGCGCTGAACTGCTGGGACGTCGCGGAAAAAAAGGGCCTGCAGATCGACTGTAAACTGCTGGAGCAACGCCTCGGCGTGCCGGTCGTGCCGACAGTGGCGACACGTAGTCGCGGCACCGAAGAACTGGCCCGCGCGGTCGAACATGCGATCAAGACCAAAGCGATGATGATGCGGCCAATATGGCCGGAAGCGGTCAAGACTGCGGTGCAAAAACTGCACGACGAATTCATCAGTAAACGCGGCGAAGCATTGCAAGTCGGCGAATTACAACGCCTCATTTTCGACCCTAACAGCTCGGTGCGTGAACGCTTACAAACCCCGCAGTCTGAGTATGAAGGGATCATCAAAGATGCCCGCGACCAGCTCTACAAAGATGGCTTCAACCCTGATGCGGCAGAGTCGATCCTACGTTTTCGTTTTCTCAATCCTCTACTCGGCGATATTATCGAGCGCCAGGCAGCGCTGAAAAAGCGCTCCACCACCGAAAGTATCGACCAACTTTTGCTGCACCGCTTCTGGGGTTTGGTGGTGTTTGTCGGTATGATGTATGTGGTCTTTCAATCGGTCTATACATGGGCGGGGCCGTTCATGGATTTGATCGAAGGCGGCACGGGCGCGCTGCAAAACATTGCTTCTGACGCGCTGACTGGGACTCCGATACTACAGAGCTTGATCGCCGATGGCATCATCGGCGGAGTCGGTGCATTTGTGGTGTTCTTACCGCAGATTTTGGTACTGTTTTTGTTCATCTCATTACTTGAAGAATCCGGCTACATGGCGCGCGCGGCGTTTTTGATGGATAAACTATTTCATTGGTGCGGCTTAAACGGCAAAAGTTTTGTGCCTTTGCTCTCCAGCTACGCCTGTGCGATCCCCGGCATTCTAGCGACACGCACGATCAGCGATCGCAAAGCACGGATGATTACCATCTTGATCGCACCGCTGATGAGTTGCTCAGCGCGTCTCCCCGTTTACCTACTACTGATCGGTGCGTTTGTGGAACCGCGCTACGGTTCAGCAGTCGCGGGTGCGACATTGTTTGCCATGCACTTCGTCGGCGCGGTCCTCGCTGCACCGATAGCGTGGTCACTCAATCAAACACTCAATCAAGGCCAAAAGCCAAAACCTTTCCTGATGGAGTTGCCGCCCTATCGTGCACCGCGCTTCAAGACCATGGCCTGGCGCATGTATGAAAGCGGCAAAGAATTTATTATACGCGCAGGCACAGTCATCTTCGCAATGACTGTGATTATTTGGGCGCTGCTTTATTTCCCTCGCTCTGCGGAGGTCGAAACAACCGTCACCAATTCTTATCGAGCCGAAGTCGCCACTCAGGCCGACAATACTAGTTTAGACGAAGAAGAACTCAGCAAGCGCATCGATGCGGCATACTTGGAGCAAAGCTACATGGGCCGATTCGGTAAGTTTGTGCAGCCTGTGTTCGCTCCTGCTGGCTATGATTGGAAAATCACCGTCGGCGTGTTGGCAAGTTTTCCAGCCCGCGAAGTGATCATCTCGACACTTGGTATTACGTATGCTCTAGGTGGCGAAATCGACGATGAGTCCAATGACTTACGCGACACACTCACTCAGGCAAAATGGGAAAGCGGTCCACGCACAGGCGAGTCGGTGTTTAATATTCCGGTGGCACTTTCGATTATGGTGTTCTTTGCTCTTTGTATGCAATGCGGTGCGACACTTGCTGTAATCGCCAAAGAGCTGAATTGGAGGTGGGCGATCGGAAGCTTTTTTGCGCTCACCACCGTCGCCTGGATTGCGGCTGTGCTAACCTATCAAATCGGCATGTTGTTTGCATAAAGAGGAATTCGCGACTAGACTTCTTTATTACATTCATTACACATTTATTAATTTTAAGCTTGTATTTACGATTCAAAATCGCGGGGCAAAATCCGTTTGCGACGACATCATCAGTATTTGTTAGGTAACCCCGCTCACCACATTACTCTAGGGACTGAATTTATAACAGATCAGGACATTAGATATACGTATACTCCCACCCCATGAATTACCTCGAAATTATCCTTGTCGGTCTCATCGTTTTCGGCGCGGCCTTCTATCTGTACCAGACCTTCTTTCCAAAAAAAAAAGGTGGCTCTAGCTGCGGCTGTGGCACATCAGAATGCAAAGTGCCGAAGGTAACGATCGACATGATAAAAAAAACTCCTTTTAGCCAGCAAGGGCAAAAATAATATGTTGCCCAAAAAATTAATTGATTCCTGCCACGAACTCATCAACCGAGGCGTAAATGACCTCGACATGCCAGTCGGGATCGTCAGCCATATCTACAACGATCTGTACAAAATCGTCACGATTAACAGTGAGATGGATGGGCTTATCCAAGGAGCTGTATTCCCTCTTAATAATACTTATTGTCGGGATGTCTATCGCGCTAAAACAACTATCGCGATCACCGAAATCGATCATGTTCTGGGCATGCAACGCCACCCTCTTTATGTGAGCATACCTATTGAAGCCTATATTAGCGCGCCGATTAATTACAACGGCAGCGTATGGGGCACAGTCAACTTTACCTCTGCCAAGATCCGCCCAGCTTTCACCAAAGCTGAGATTAAGCTCGTCGAACAGTATGCAGAGACGGTCAGCCAATACTTGGCAAAGATCGATCTAGTCACGCGAACCGCTTGAGACGTTTGAATAAGTAAGGCAAGGCTGCCTCGGTTGACAGCTTCGAGGCAAACAACACCCGCTCTACTAAGACAATTCGCCTTGCCACCGATACTCGCCCCTCGAGGATTTAACTATTCTGCAGCGAAGTATCACTATTTCTGCTTTAACCAGCCCAGCGCATCGGCAATCTCACGAAGCTCCTTTGCGGGCTGATAATCTGCTGGAATGATGTCGAAACGCTGCAAGTAAGACAGTGCTTTGTGCAAGTTTAGGACTTCCTGACGTCGCATCTCGAGCACCTTAGTGGGGAGAACCTTCAATTGCTCTACCAATTCTGTGACTTGTCGATTACATACATCCCATGCTGCGGGATCGCTATCATACATCTGGGCCTCTAGTAAGCGCATCGTTTGATCCCAGCCTTGCATATTGGCGGCGCTGGCACGCACCTCAGCTCCAATCTCCGCCCGTTTGGCAGTTGTTGCCGCTTCGGAGAGTCGACCATCGGTGCCACCGTCAGTCGCACGTGGGCGCAGTGGACGAACCCAAATGTTACGATAGCGCACAGGGTTGCCGTGGTCCTGCAGTGAAAGTGGCCCCACATCTGGATATGGATGATTTAATGCTTTGCGCTTCTTCCAGCCACCGCCGCCATCCAACGGCGTGCTGTCTTGCACCACCACACCGTTGACGAGTACCGTCATCGAACCTTCATCCAGCACCACGCTCGCGCGCACGATCGGCCGGCGGTAAATAATATCATAACTCTGCCATTGCCCCGGTGCCCGCAGTGCATTGGCCGCTGGAGGCATGACTCCGTAGACGGCACCTGCTGCGCCATCTGGGTAAGTTGGATTCTGATAATTGTCCAGTACCTGCACCTCGATCCCACCAGGTAAGAACACGCCACTGTTGCCACGTCCCTGCCCGGTCCCGGGGAGTTGTCGCTCATGAGACCATTCGATGTGTAGCTGGCAATCGCCGAACTGCGCCAGCGTCTCGATATAGCCCGCGCCACCGACGCCGAGCATATAACCATCTCGGGCAGACCAATCGGCCCTACGCTTATTCTTCGGCTTCACGTGTTGCCAGTTGCGCTTAAACGAATCGGCCGTGCCATCAAATAGCACCACCGAATCCGAAGGTGCATCACCAACCGTTGCACCAGGTTCCACGCGTGGAGCTTGCGGACGATTCTGATCGTGCACTGCCCACGGATGATTCGCATCTGGCGCATCGCCATAAAACGCGTTCCCTGCAAATACGGATAGAGGCGGCAGGCTAAGCAACGTAGCGGAGAGAAACAGAGGATAATATTTCATAATATGGATGACTCACTTCCGTTGACATTGGGCTAAGTCCAGAGATCTTGAGCGGCTTCCCAACCGGCGCGGGCGGGTTCTTTGACGAAGACATTTAGTTCGGGGCGGTTAGTGATACGCATATTTTTCGAATCCCACTCGATACGACCGCCGAAGCGTTGCGCGAGCACACCGAGGACAGCGACTTCGCTCATCGGAGCTGCATAATTAAAGTTCGAACCGCACTCGGGGCCGTCGCCCTTAATTGCACGCACCCACTCCTGATGCGGACCGCCTTTGACACGATCATATGTCTCAGCCACGCCGCCGCTCTCCTTAAACGCGACCATCTGCTCTTTCACGCTTAAGCGAGGATTGTTGGAACGGTTATCGAGGAAGGCATTGCCCTTATCCGCATACCAGAAGGAGCCTGAATTCGGAACCTTACCCCAGCCCCAGTCGTCGGGTGATTTAATCGGTGTGCCGACGCTGGGCGCACCATCAGACCAAGTCATCGAACATGCCACCTTGTTACCACGCGCAGGAAAATCGAAACGCACGACACTGTGGTCAGGAATCATTCCCTCCATCGCAGGGCCACGCTCGACACATTTGACTACCATCGGCTCATACAGATCGAGCACCCAGACCGCACCATCGCCGATGTGGCAAAACCAATCGCCGAATTGCCCCGTGCCAAAGTCGTTAAACCCGCGCCACTTACGTGGATGATACAACGAATTAAAGGGACGCTCCGCAGCAGGCCCTAGCCAGAGATCCCAATTGACCTCAGCCGGAATCGGCTCTAACGGCAAGGGCATGGACGCGGGCTTTTTAAAATATCTGCCATTCCAATTGGGACCAGGGAAGCCCATATGGACTTCGCTCACTTGGCCGAAGCAATCTGCTTCATACATCTCACGCATCTTGCGAATGCCGTCGTAAGTGTGACCTTGATTGGCCATATTAGTGATCACCTTATATTTGTCTTTAGCCTTACGCAGGGTGCGTGCTTGCCAAACATTATGTGTCAGTGGCTTCTGGGTACAGACGTGGATGCCACGTTCCATACAGGCGAGTGTCGCATTAAAGTGCGTATGATCGGGGGTGTTAATGCAGACGCCGTCGATCTCTTTGCCCAGTTTGTCGAGCATCACGCGGTAGTCGGCAAACTTCGGCACATCAACTGCCCATGGGGAAGCCGGAAATTGGCGACTATCGATGTCACAGAGTGCCACAATGTTTTCACCTTTGCAGCCCACCGTAGGCCATGCCTGCGATGCCACCGGAGCCGATCATCGCAAGGTTGAGCTTACTGTTCGCAGACGGCCCTGGTTGCCCGATCGAAAATCGAGCAAGAATGAAAGCACCCGCACTGGCGGCCGCTGCGGTTTTTATAAAGTTTCTACGTTGCATGAGGATCTGGTGTTGGGAATTGAAAAAATTACTTAATTTCGCGAATACGAATGTTGCGCCATTCGATTTCGACGTCGCCCACTTTGTGAGAGTGCACTTGTAAGCCGATCAAACCGCTTGGGAATTGTTCGAAGCTTTCCGGGTCATCTAGATCCGCGATCTGTTCACCATTGAGCGTTGTTTGGATACGAGACCCTTTTGCTACAATACGGTAGTGGTTCCACGAGTCATTTTTAAACACGCTGTGTGCATTGACCTTGGGATCTTTCGACTGCGGCTCGGGCGAGCGCCAACCGCTATACGCCTCGCCATAAATATAACCTGACTGACCGGGGCTGTGCTCGATTTCGACCTGCGGGCCCTGCACGTGGCCTTTGGCAATTTCATCGTTCTGTAATGAACGGATCTGCACGCCGGAGTTAATCGCACCGCACTTCACCTCAAATTCGAGTTCAAAATCGCCGTAAGTCTTGTTGGTGCAGAGAAAGGAATTGGGGCTCTTCAACACCGAACGTCCCACGATCACACCGTCGCGCACTTCATACGTGGCGGTGCCATTATTCTGCGTCCAACCATTCAAGGTCTCACCGTCAAACAGCGACTGCCATTCATCGCTACCACAGCACGGAGCAACATTCGGCATTTCAAGCTTAGCGCTCGGTGTGGTGTCAGCCTTCAGATCGCCAGTCGCAAATTGGATGCCTGCGAGATAGTGCTTTAACATGAGTGGGTTCGAATAGATCTCATGGTTATGCCCTAGGCTGGTGTAGAACACGCGTCCTTTACCGACCGACTGCACCCAACAGACTGCATAATCGCCATCCTCACGGCCAAGCTTTCCCCTTGGCGCATCACTACGCGCCGGATCTAAATGCAGCAGCACACGGAGCTTATCTCGGGAATAGGGCTCTGGTCTAAACTGATAAATTTCATCCTTAATACGGAAGTCCTTCATCCCCTCGAACACTGGCTTCATGATCGCGTGCTCACCGTCTTCAACCACGATGGTTACGTTCATATTTTTAGTCCAAGGATGGCCACTGAAGTAGCCGCCCATCGCCTCGCCGTAGGCCTTATGACCATAACAAGAATCGGTCGCCGAATGAATGCCAACCAGTCCCCCGCCCTGCTCCACATATGCGATCAAATTATCCACCAAGCGATTATGACGCGCTTGTAACTCTGCCCAGTCTTCATCTGAGAATTCCTTACGCTGCTTCTTATTAGGCATGAAGAAATCTTGAGTCGGGCTGAGTAAGAGCACCGCATCGAAGCCCTTCAGTGCTTCTGGTTCGAAGTTACTGGGATCGTCGCTGACGACTGCCTCGTAGGCACCAGTGGCCTGCCCCAGTTGCTCTAAAGCTAATTTGCCAGTCGGAATGGAGCCGTGACGATAGCCTGCGGTGGCACTGTAAACCAGCACACGACGCGCTGCTTTTGGAGCGATAATCGCAGTTTGCGGAAGCGCAGCTTCGATTGCCGTCACATGTTGCGGCGCAACTGGCTTATCATTAAACGTCGGCACCCAACTGGACGCCGCACTGAGTGAGCACGTCAACAGAAGCGAAGAAAGGGAAAGGGAAATATTCATATACTGTATCAAGGCTTATTAGGAGATCTCCCACGAGGTCTAGAACGACGAAGGCAGGAGGTATTTTAGAGAAAAATCGTCATCGCCGAGGACGATGAAATGATTAAGCGACTTCTGTGGTCGTCGCTACTGGTGTCGCGGCTACTACTGGTGTCGCGGCTACTGCTGGTGTCGCGACAGCTGCTGGTGTCGCGGCAGCTGGCGCCACTGGCGCTTCTGCCGCTGAGACTGCTGCAGCTTCTGCCGCAGCTACGCGTTTGCGCTTTGCTGCTTCAGCTTCGACATCCATCGCAGAGCGAATGTCTGCTTCGATACCGGAAGTGGCTTTCTTAAATTCACGCACAGACTTACCGAGCGATTGGAAAAGTCCCGGCATCCGCTTGGCTCCAAAAAAGAGCAAGACGACCGCCCCGATCATCACGATCTCGGGCGTATTCAAATTTTGGATAAAGGCGAAGTGTGTCATGTTTATAATAATGGGTTACTTACTTTGTTATTTGTCGAAAGCGGATTATAGCTGGTTAATAATTTGCGTCACCAAGTCCCCGACCTGCGGGTCATTTCCGACGACCTTCAAGCGCTGTATCACCTGGCCACGACGCCATTGAACTGAACCAAAATGCTTCATGGGGTCTTCATACACGCTCAACAGGTTACGCTTATATTCCAGCGGCAATTCCGCCTGCGCAATTGCCACGAGCAAATCAGCTTGCGCATTGTAGAATTTATGGGATCTGTGAGTGAGCAACTTTTTCAACACGCGTGCGGCCTGACTGCGCTCTTTATCCGTGGCCGACTCAGCACTCGCAATGATCAGCCACAAGTCACCCTCATAGAGCGGCTCTTGCAAAGGCCAGCGCTGTAAGGCACTGATTGCCGCAGGACGTAGAGCTGAATCGCTTTCGAGCAGGATCTCCTGCAAATAGACTGCCACTGGCTCGCATGCGACACCATCCAGGATTTGGATAACCGCTTGGCGAGCCGCATCATTGCCAGCCGATTCAAGCGCCGGATGATAGAGTGCTTGCCATTGATATTCGACAGCTCCGAAGTTCATTGAAAGGCGCTTCAGGCTACGCTGTGCCGTTTTGGATTGCGCATCATCGGTGATTATAATCTTCAGTAGATTGCGGATACTGTCATCATTACCAATTGATTCGAGCGATTTAAATCCCGCCTCTTTGAGCTGAGCGTCAGTGCTCGTGGATATGATTTCGTTGAGCAATGCAGTCGCTCCAGAGGTATTACGCAGCTCCATCACTTTGATGGATGCAATGCGCGACGCGGTATCGGCACCGCTCTCCACAGTCGCCAAGGCTTTTTGATCGGCCGAGGGAGCGTTCACGCGTGCCAAGGCATTGGCCGCATTGGCATCTTTGGTATTGGCGGAAAAAGCCTGATAGAGCGGCTCAAAGCTCGCATCGCCACCGACATTCCCCAGCGCATGAATGATACGCGCATTTAGGATCCCTTCCGATTTCGGCAACAAGGCCAGCAATTGCGCTTCGTATACGAGTCCTTGTTCACCGATCGCGGTGACAATCACCACCTGATCATTCACGCTGGCATCTGGTAGAAGTGCAACCACCGCTGCATGCAAGGGAGCTGAATCACTGGCCAAAGCAGCCTGAAGAAACAATACGCGACCGGAAAAATCAGGCTGAGCCAAGACCACTTCAAGCACTTGCTTGGCACGCTTCGGATCACTCGCAGCCAACTGCTTGAAAGCCTCTGCGCGAATGACGCCGCGACACCCTGTGCCCGCGAGACTGTAGGCGGCATCTGCATCAACGCCGATCTGCAACAGAGCGATTTCGATCAGCGTCTTCGTTTCGCCTGTGGCTGCTTGACGCGCACTCAGGAGCGCAGGAACCACGGCGTCATTGCCGAGTTTCCCTAAAGCCAAGGCAGAAGCTGCCACCAGCTCGGGGTCCGATGATTGTAACAATTCTGCGATCGCAGGGGCCGCATCGCCTGCGCCACGAGTGGCGAGCGCATCAATAAAAGCGGCACGATCTGTCTCGGATCCTTTCGTCAAGCCAGCGAGGAGATACGCTTTCGCCTTGTCGCCGGGAATGGCAACGAGGGCGCGACGGGCGCTGTCACGCACCTGTGGTTCGCTATCGCCCAGCAGCGCAGAGACCGTATCGGCTCCCGCATCGGAGCCGAACAGCTCCAGCATGCGGATCAAATACAAACGCCCGGAAAGCGGCAGCTCTGCAGCGTTCAGTTGCCCGATGACCGAAGCCTCCAGCGCAAGGCGCTGGTCGTCTGCGGCATCGGGGGAAGTCGCCATTGAAAAAGCGCTCAAGAGGTCCTGACGCGCTTGCGTGCGTGCCGCATAATCGTCCCCTGCCAATGTTTGCACAGTGACGGCGACATCCATCGCGGATGCCAAGGAAACCACACAGCAGGTGATCAAAGATAAAAGTATGTGTTTCATTTTTGGTAAATTCAAAGGGTTCATGCGGGGAGTTCGTAGCCGGCGCGGCGTGGACGATCCTGCCAGCGTTGGGCATCCGAATCGCCGACAATTTGTTCCGCGACCGGATCCCATTGTATCGGACGATTCAAGCGCTCTGCGATACCAGCAAGTTGGCAAATAGTGGCCGTCCTGTGGCCGATCGTCGCGGGGCAAATGGTCTTTTTTCGAGAATGAATCCCATCCAGCCAATTGCGACGGTGATTGACAGAGCGATAGAGTTGCACGTCCGATGGGCTGAGAGGACGGCTGACCAGATCAGCGGGGGTGCTTTCGATCTTCCCGTTCCGGCTTACGCAGACCTCACCTTCCGTGCCGATATAGCGGATCATATGTCCCTTACGATCCGGGTGGTCGCGCACCACTTTCACCCCGTCCGCGTATTCATAATTCGCATACTCCTCGCCCTGATAGCCCTTGGGCGTGAATTTAACCGGACCCGAATCATCACGGCCCAAGGCCCATTGGGTGATATCAAAATGGTGTGCGCCCCAGTCGCCGTTTTTGCGGGAACCATACTCCCAGAAGCGGCGCCAGCCGCCACTGTAATTGCCAAGCACACGTTCAGCGGTATAGGGCTCGTATGGCGTGGGCCCGAGCCACTTGTCGTAATTAAAACCTTCGGGAATCGGCTCTTCCTTACCCAACACTGCAGGCGGGAATCCACCTAAGCCGACATACACTTCTTTGATCTGACCAATCCAACCATTGCGCACGATCTCGGCCGCCTTGCGGAAGGCACTCTCAGAGCGTTGCTGCGAGCCGACCTGAAGAATCGTGCCGTAGCGCGCCTCAGCAGCCACCATCGCTTTGCCTTCTTCGATCGTCAGCGTCATCGGCTTCTCCACATAGACATCCTTGCCCGCACGCATCGCTGCAATTGCGATCGCGGCATGCCAATGATCCGGAGTGCCGACCACCACCGCATCCACCGCAGGGTCGTGAATAATGTCCTCGTAGTCGGGCGTCGCGAAGATATCCGGATACTTTCGATCGGCCATCTGCTGCTTCGCGGCAGCCAATTTGTCGGCCTTCACATCGCACACATAAAGCGGATGCACATCCGGCTGACTGGAACACCCCCAAAGGTGCCCAGACATAATTCCGCCCATGCCGATAAAGCCCATGTTGATGCGGCCATTCGGCCCGACCCGACCATTCAGGCCAAGCGTCTCAGCGCGAAGAATCATGGGAGCGGCATACAACGATGCGCCTAGAACCGCGCCTTGCTTCAAGAAACGACGACGTGAGGACTGAGTATTCTGTTTCATTAAATAATATAAAGTATGTTACGATGGCTTACTGCTTTTCTTGATCGAAGGCAGCATCGAAGGCGACGTTGCTCGGCGCGAAGTCCAGGCTACGCGTAAAGCGGCAAGCCTCGGCTCCACCGTGAAAACGATCCATGCGGGAATCTTCCCATTCGATCGAGAGCGGCCCGTTGTAGGCCACGTCGTTGAGTGCGACGATGATTTCTTCGAAATCAATGTCACCACGGCCCGGCGAGCGGAAATCCCAATAGCGGCGTTCGTCGCCGAAGTCTGTGTGACCACCAAAGACACCAACGTCGCCATTGCCGTGGCCCCACCATGCGTCCTTGACGTGCGCGTGGAAAATGTAAGCGCCAAAGTCGCGAATGAATTTCACGTAGTCCACGCCTTGATAACCGAGGTGACTCGGGTCGTAGTTGAATCCAAAACGTGGATGATGGTTGATCGCTTCGAGCGCGGTGGCCGCGCTGGCGATATCGAAGGCGATTTCAGTCGGGTGCACTTCGAGTGCGAAATACACATCTTCTGCTTCGAATACATCGAGAATCGGTGTCCAACGATCAGCAAAGTCTTGAAAGCCTGCCTCGATTTGACCGGGCACGATTGGCGGAAAGGAATAAATCAGGTGCCAAATTGAAGAACCAGTAAAGCCGTTCACCACCACACGCTCTGGTGCACCCCCTGGTTTGGCATCGAAGAATTTACGGGCCGCACGAGCGGTGTCCTGCATTTCTTTGGCTGCGCGCTGACGCACACCTTCGGGCTCGCCGTCGCCGTAGATTTCAGGTGATAGAATCGCGGCGTGACGCGCATCGATATTATCGCACACCGCTTGGCCGACGAGGTGGTTCGAAATCGCATAGCAAGTCAGGCCATTCGCGGCGAGCAACGCCCATAAGTTTGAAATGTAATCCGGCTCATTGAGCGCAGCCTGCACATCGAAATGATCCCCCCAGCAGGCGAGTTCGACGCCGTCGAAGCCCATCTCTTTAACTTTGGGCGCGAGTTCAGCGAATGCTAGATCGGCCCATTGGCCAGTGAAAAGTGTGACAGGACGTGACATGATTGAAGAGTTGTTGGTTGGAAGTTGTTAGTTGGAAGATTGAAGCAAATTGACCGCAGCCTCGTTTTTATTGGCGATTGCGATGGATAAAGCGGTGTCGCCGCTCTCTGCTTTGACAGAAGGATCGACACCAGAATCGAGCAGAAGTTGCACCATTTCAGCACTACCACTGGCGGCTGCTTCGTGCAGAGGCGTGCCGCCGCGCTCGCTCAGCGCTTTAGGATTGGCACCGCCGTCGATCAGGACTTTGGCGATCGCCAGTCTGTCTTTTGCCGCGGCATTGTGCAGCGGTGTCCAGCCAGCTTTGTCCCATTCGTCGGGCTTGGCTTTCGCTTTGAGCAATGCAGTCGCGACTGTTGGCAAATCGCGATCGACGCAGAGATGCAGAGCTGTGCGCTTGCTGGAGTCGGGCGCATTCACATCCGCACCTGCAGCGATCAGAACTAGAGCAATCTTATCCTTCTTACGTAGGATGGACTGGTTGAGCGGCGAGAGCTTCGGATGTTTACCTTTGCTAGCACGCTCAGGATGCTCGACGAGCTGGAGTTTAACATCCTCCAAATCACCCCGCGCAATGGCTTCGTCTATTGTGTCATATTGTGCCGTATCGGCATAGACCGAGGTGGCTGTGATCAAAGCACAGGCAATTCCAAGGAAACGAAGGATGCGCGGGGTATTTCTCATGAGTATAGATTAACCTAGGTCGACATTAGTCCACGCGTTGTTATTCTTACTCGATGCGACTGTCGCATCAATAAACGCGAGGCCCATGCGGCCGTCATGCACATTGGCATATTTAGAACCATCACAGTCCCATGCCTCACCTGCATTGAACTTACGAACGTCCTTTTCAAATTCGCGATGCAAGCGCGCATACGCATCATGGAAGGCTTCAACATGGCCCGCAGGAATGGTAGGCTCATTGAGTAGCCACTCTGGGATTTCTGGAAGGAAACCATCGTTGCTGCTAATCGCGCCACGCCAGTAAGTGCGATCCGGTTGATCCGGCAGGCAAATCGTTACTGACTCCGCATCCTCTTGATTCCAACGAAGCAGCCCTTTTGTGCCGGCAATGCTGATGCCCAAATCATTCTTATGACCATGACAGATTTGCGAGGCACGCACCAGGCACTTGCCGCCATTCGACAGCTCGCCATACACGGTAAAGTGGTCATCGATCGGACGTCCCGGCACCATGCATTCAAGGTGCGCGCTGACCTTAGTCACATCTAGACCAGTGACAAAGCGTAACTGTTGTAAGGCATGAATGCCGATGTCGCCACCACAGCCAGATGCCCCTGCCCGTTTCGGGTCGGTGCGCCAAGCAGCTTGTGTCTGTCCAGTATCCTCTAGCTTGCTCGCGAGCCAGCCTTGCAAGTAATACGAATCGACCCAGCGCACATCGCCCAACAGACCGCTCTCGACGATCCAACGACTGAACCAACTGCTCCAATGGCCAAGATACGTATGCGCCACTGCGAGCGGCACATTGGTTTCCTTCACCTTAGCAACGATCTGCTTTGCCTGATCAAAATCAATTGTCAGCGGCTTTTCGCAAACCACAGGAATGCCAGCGTCGAGCGCCTTCATGACTGGGTCGAAGTGCACGAAATTCGGCGTCACGACTAGAATGTAATCCAGACGCTCTTCTTTCGGCAGATCCTTTTGCGCCGCGATCATGGCATCGTAGCTCTCGTATCCTTTGACTGGATACGGCCAAGCCGCAGCCCCATCCATTGCCATCTTAGGATCTGTATGGAGCGCAACTGAATGCACTTTGCGCGTACCGTCGAAGTGAATTGCTTTTTGGTGAGGGTTAGCGATGAAAGCACCTCCGCCGCCACCGATCATACCGACTTTAAGTGGTTTATTTGAAGACATAATTATAATGATTTCGTGGTTGAAAAATTAGTGCGCACTGTCGAGAGACTTTGGCTTATAACCACCTTGACTCTTGAAGTAGAAAATCAGACCGATATAGCAGACCAGCATAAAGGCTGGGAACATCGCCATCTTGCCCAATGCGCCTTGAGTTTCACGCTCTTTGATCTCATTGACTTGTGCCCGAACTGCTTCAGGTAGCGCTTCCAATGTCTCCGCATTGAATGCAGTGTATTTACCGAGCAGATAGTCGCTCTCCACTGTCACCTCCTCATAAACTGCAGGTATTTCCTCTTCGATAGCAGAGGTCACGGAAGTCTCCTGAAGGTAGCCAATGAACGGCCCACCGAGAATACCAACCGTCAGCATACCAATACCGGCAATCGCATTCAGTGTCAGCGCACCACCCTTTGGCGTCTGCTCTGCAACCACACCAAGCATGGTTGGCCAGAAGTATGTTTTAGCGATACCATAGATCGTCGCAGCAAAGAAGATGAAGAACACACCTGAGGCAAAAGAGAGTAATTGAAGTCCGACGATCGCGAGCCCAGAACACATTGCGAGCAAGCCAAGTGGCCCAAATTTATTAATCACTGGCCCTGCGTTAAAACGGAGCACCATCATAATGGCAGAGGTATACACCAATACCCACGTTGGATTCCAACCAGCAGCATCCAACGGCTTGTGCATCAATGCAGATATCCAACCATCCGTGCCAAGCTCAGTCGTCGCCATCGGCATCATGATGATAACCAAGACAAGCAATAACGGATTACCAAACGAACGGCTATAAGCACCAAACGCAACTGTAGTCACACCGATTAAGCCCCAACTCGCAGCAGCATCCCAGCCGAAGACTTGGCCCAATTGCGAGAAGATCAAGTAGAACGCGATAAAGGCAGATGGTGTGCCAAACTCGGCCAACATATCCCTATAACTTGAACCAGCAGCCACACGCTCGTTGACGGGAAACTTCACCTTAGCCAACATGATCACATAGATGACGGCAGGAATAAACATGAGGCCGATCAAAATACGCCAATCATTTGCAACCGCACCACTGAGGCCAATCGCCAACACACCACCAAGCACCAAACCACCAGGCCAGCCTGCGTGCAGAATGTTTAACCATTTTGATTTTTCATCCTTAAACAGCGTTGCTACCACAGGGTTAATGAACGCTTCAACCGTGCCGTTACCGAGCCCAAGGATCACAGACCCCCAATACAAATAGGTCCAGGCCGTCGCTTGAGCAGTTGCGAGGTCGGCGACCTCAGCATTAACGGTTGCATACGCCATCATCGCCATCGCACCAAAAATGGCGTAACAGACAAAGCTGAAAAACATCGCGAATTTATAACCCACGCGGTCTATGATCAGACTGAATACAATAATACTGATCGCAAACGGCCAGATCCCAGCACCGAAGAGTTCGCCGCCTTGCACTTTATCAAAGCCAAATTCAGCAGGCCACAAGTTACCATCGTTAATCAAAAAAGCCCTAATTATAAAGGCCATTGAGGTAGTGATCAGGGCTATAAAAGAGCCCCAGAATACGGTTTTATTGTTTTTACTATGTTTCACAGTTTCGTGAATATGGGTTGAGGTATAATTAGTATTTAGATTTGAGAACGTAAGACAATTGAAGCCGAGCGCCTATTACGGGCAGAAGTGGTATCACTAAAACTACGACGGTATTTGAGTGGCGTGATCTTCAACTCTTGGCGGAAGGCACGGGTCATATTAGTTTGGTCGTTAAAGCCACATTGCACAGCGATCTCCGCCAATTTAGCCGAAGTTTTACGCAACATTTTGCAGGCAGTGTTCAAACGCGTCCGGCGCAAGTACATCAGAGGCGTTAGTTCAAAGGTTTTCTTAAATAAGCGCTCTTGTGAGCTCACCGAAATACCGCCCGCCTTGGCGAGATCCGCAACCGATAGCTTTTCACGATAATGTGCCCGCACGAAATCGACAATTTTATGCATCTCGGGATGATCTGCATAGACCGCATCCGAATCGCGAATAATGCGAGCTACGCCAGCCAGACCAACGACAACACCCGCAGTATCAAACAGCGGAATCTTCGTCGTGCACAACCAATCCAACGAACCATCCGCGGAAGGCACCAATTCGATTTGATTAAAAATCGCCTGCCCCGAGCAGATCACCCGTTGATCATCCGCGTAAAACCCATTCGCCAAAAAATCAGGACTATAATCATAATCGGTTTTGCCGATCATACTTCCGATCGAGCTCTCCCCCAACGTCCGCGCAAAGCTCCGACTGCCCCCCATAAAGCGACTATCGCGATCTTTAAAGAAGAAGAAAGCACCCGGCACATTATCAAACAACGACTCCAACAGCTGACCAGGGCGCAATGAACTCAGAAAGCTGCGCTGCGTTGTCTCGACTACAGCATGGTCTAATGGTAAAGGTTTCATAACGCTATATCATACAACAATCATTTGACGTAATATAACAATAATTTAATTAAAAAAAAACTATTTAGCATCAATTCTATGCGTAATTTAAAATAAAAATAATTATATTTAATGCTGAATAACATGAATTTACAATTCTTAATTCCGATAATAAATTGACATATAACTTCATGTTTAAATTAACCGAAATCCAAGCTTACGACGCCTAAATATGTGAATCCAACTAGCACTGAAAGGCATCAGGCTCAATTCAGTAAATCACAATCAGCCCACACGATGTCAGTTCTTGCGCAAGGCGATGCGCCATAGTAAGCGCTCTTTTGGCTCCTCAACGAGTCCTGGATGCTCCAAATAAATGTTGTGCGGCGCCTTCGCCACGGTTCGGTGGTCATAAAGCTCACAATAAACATCTCGATACTACCTCAAGCGATACGTCGTCGTGCGCAGTAACACCGCCCTCCCCGAACAGGAAACGGCGGAATAGCCGCAAGACTGACGGATCATCCAGACTCGCCACCAAATAAGCACCGTGGGCAAAACCCGTCACCGGAAGGTCCGCCAACTCACAAAGTTGATTGGAAAGATATCAATCGTCCCCACAATAACAGT